>Ga0209281_1000963_pt1 | contig 23257 bp, 21 predicted proteins | sample MedtruBG_FD_187514 | JGI IMG/M metagenome (GOLD analysis project Ga0209281, IMG submission 187514) | Root nodule microbial communities of legume samples collected from California, USA - Medicago truncatula BG (SPAdes) (version 2) | ecosystem: Host-associated > Plants > Roots > Nodule | place... | reverse complement strand
GCCAACGGCTTCACGCTCGCCCGCCAGAGCCGCGAAGACCAGCCCGTGCACCTCGAACTGGCCGCGGCCGGCAGCGCCCAGGTGCTGCGCGCCCACCAGCAGTCGGCCCGCAGCATGGGCCTCGACGACGAGATCGAGGAAATCATGACCAGCGCCGGCGGCCGCCACCACGTGCTGCGCATGGTGTCGCACCACAAGGGGCTGTTCCTGTTCGCGCTGCTGGACAAGCAGCGGGCGAACCTGGCGCTGGCGCGCTACAAGCTGATGGAAGCGGAACAGGGGCTCTGAACCGCGGGGCGCACAAACACACGCTTGTCATCCCAGCGCAGGCCGGGACCCTGTGCCTGTGCCGAAGGTCCCGGCATTCGCCGGGATGACAGCCGTGGGATGAGGGGTCGGCTACCATTGGTGCCCCTGCGGGCGCTCGCCCGCAACGAGCCGCAGCCATGAGCCAAGTTCTCTTCGATTACCCCCAGCAGGACGCCAGCGGCGCCACCTGCACCGCCCACGCCTGGGCCAAGGTCCCCGAACCCCTCACCCCCGACCGCCGGGACACGCTGATGGCCCGCGCCAAGGCGCTGCTGAAGGAGCGCAACGCGGTGCTCGTCGCGCACTACTACGTCGACGGCGACCTGCAGGACCTGGCGATGGAAACCGGCGGCTGCGTCGCCGACTCGCTGGAGATGGCCCGCTTCGGCCGCGACCACGCGAGCCAGACGCTGATCGTGGCCGGCGTGAAGTTCATGGGCGAGTCCGCGAAGATCCTCAGCCCCGAGAAGCGGGTGCTGATGCCCGACCTCGACGCCACCTGCTCGCTCGACCTGGGCTGCCCGGCCGACGACTTCGCCGCCTTCTGCGACGCCCACCCCGACCGCGAGGTGGTGGTCTACGCGAACACCAGCGCCGCCGTGAAGGCCCGGGCCGACTGGATGGTCACGAGTTCCTGCGCGCTCGCCATCGTCCAGCACCTGAAGGACCAGGGCAAGAAGGTGCTGTGGGCCCCCGACCGCCACCTGGGCCGCTACATCCAGGAGAACACCGGCGCCGACATGCTGATGTGGAACGGCGCGTGCATCGTGCACGACGAGTTCCGCGGTGTCGAACTCGACCTGCTGCGGGCCGAGTACCCCGACGCCAAGGTGCTGGTGCACCCCGAGTCGCCGCGCAGCGTGGTCGAGCAGGCCGACGTGGTGGGTTCCACCTCGCAGATGCTGAACGCCGTCACGCAGATGGACGCGCAGACCTTCATCGTCGCCACCGATAACGGCATCCTGCACCGCATGCGGCAGATGGCGCCCACGAAGACGCTCATCGAGGCCCCCACCGCCGGCAACAGCGCCACCTGCAAGAGCTGCGCGCACTGCCCGTGGATGGCCATGAACGCGCTGCAGGGCGTGGTCGACTGCCTGGAGCGCGGCACCGGCGAGATCTTCGTCGACGAGCCCATCCGCTCGCAGGCGCTCGGCTGCATCGACCGCATGCTCGACTTCGTCAAGAACAACCCGGCGAGCGTGCAGAAGCCCGGCTTCGTCAAGAACATCGGCGCCGCCTGAACTCCGACCGCTCTTTCATGACCTACGACTTCAACGAATCGCTCGAGCAGGCCCGCACCCGCAACATCCGTGACGCCCTGGTCGAGGACATCGGCCGCAACGACTGGACCGCGCAACTCGTCCCCGCGGGCCAGCGCGTGCGCGCCCGCGTGCTGGTGCGCGAGGACGCCGTGCTGTGCGGCCGCGACTGGTTCGACGGCTGCTTCGCGGCCCTCGACCCCACGGCCACCGTCACCTGGCAAGCCGACGAAGGCGCCCGCCTCGCCCCCGACACTGTCGTGTGCCTGATCGAGGCCGACGCCCGCGCCCTGCTCACGGCCGAACGCCCGGCGCTGAACTTCCTGCAGTTGCTGTCCGGCACCGCCACCGCCACGCGCCGCCACGTCGACGCGATGGGCAACGCCTCCACGAACCCGAAGGGCTGCGCCGTGCTCGACACCCGCAAGACCCTGCCCGGGCTGCGCCAGGCCCAGAAGTACGCGGTGCGCGTGGGCGGCGGCCAGAACCAGCGCCTCGCGCTGTGGCACGGCATCCTGATCAAGGAGAACCACATCGCCGCCGCCGGTGGTGTGGCCCAGGCCCTGCGCAACGCGCAGGCGCTGCAGTCGGGCGTGGACATCCAGGTCGAGGTCGAGTCCATCGAGCAGCTGCGCGAGGCGCTGGGCGCCGGCGCCACCAGCGTGCTGCTCGACAACTTCACGCGCGAGATGATGGTGGAGGCCGTGGCGGTCACCGCCGGCCGCGCGCTGCTCGAGGTGTCGGGCAACGTGAAGATCGAGCAGATGGCCGACATCGCCGCCACGGGCGTCGACCGCATCTCGATCGGCCGGTTGACCAAGGACGTCAAGGCCACCGACTACTCGATGCGGGTGCTCGAACGCCTCTGATCGCGCCCGGGGCGTGGCAGCCGTCACGCAAACGGCACCCACGCCGCCCGGCGCGCGCCTACAGTGGAAGTCCAACGGTTTTCCCGGCGCGACACCCCATGAGTGCAGATTTCGAATCCATCCACAACTACCACGAACACGCGGTGTTCGACGCCGTGATGGCGGCCCTGAAGGACCACCCGCACCTCAAGGGCAGCGAGCTGCTGGCCGACATCGCGTGCGTGGCGCTCAACCGCCTGCCCCCGCGCTACATCCGCCACCCGGTGGACTTCTCGTTCTACCTGAGCGAGAAGGAACGCGCCGAGATCGAGAAGCAGATCGCCGAATCGGTGGCCTTCGCCTTCCAGTTCGTGCAGGCCCGCGCGGCCATGCGCGCCCGCACCTGACCCCGTTTCCTCAACCCCGCTCGACCCCTGACCAGAGCCCCATGACCCGTACCCTGACCGCCGTCCTCCTGGCGGCGCTGCTGACCGCCTGCGCCACCGGTGCCAACGAAGTCTCCCTCGCGCAGCTCGCGAAGGAAAACCAGGCCAACGTGGGCCAGCTCGCGATCGGCGCCGACCGCGCGCAGACGATGGCCCTGATGGGCACGAAGACGGCCAAGACGCGGGATGGCGTGGTCGCCAACCCGTTCCGCACCGAGGCGTTCAAGGACGCCGCCGGCGCGCGCTACGAGATCCACTACTACGTGGTGGCGGTCAACCGCAAGTTCCAGCAGCTGAAGCTGAACCAGACGACGCCGGTCATCTACAAGAACGACGCGGTGATGGGCTGGGGCGACGAGGCGCTGCAGCAGGTCAAGGCGATCCAGGCGCGCACGGCGCGGTGAAACACCGTCATCCCGGCGAAGGCCGGGACCTTCGGCGTCCGCACAGGGTCCCGGCCTTCGCCGGGACGACAAACCTTTTCAGTTCCCCCAGCCCGACAGCAGGCTGTCCGGCCGCTGCGCCCCGCTGGCCGCGGGACGCACCAGCACCGTGGGGAAACTCACCGGCAGCGTGAGCGGGAAGTCGCGGCTGTAGTGCAATCCGCGGCTCTCGTGGCGCATCAGCGCCGAGCGCACGATGAGTTCGGCGCAGTCGACGAGGTTGCGCAGCTCGAGCAGGTCGCGGCTCACGCGGAAGTTCGCGTAGTAGTCCTGGATCTCGCTGCGCAGCAGCAGGATGCGGTGCAGCGCGCGTTCCAGCCGCTTGGTGGTGCGCACGATGCCCACGTAGTTCCACATCAGCAGGCGCAGCTCGTCCCAGTTGTGGGCGATGACCACCTGCTCGTCGGCGTTCTCGACCTTGCTCTCGTCCCACGCCGGCAGCACCGGGTGCGGGCCGTGGCGGCGCGAGAGGATGTCCTCGGCGCAGGTGCGGCCGAACACCACGCATTCGAGCAGCGAGTTGCTCGCCAGGCGGTTCGCCCCGTGCAGGCCCGTGTAGGTGGTCTCGCCCACGGCGTACAGCCCCGGCAGGTCAGTGCGCCCCTGCAGGTCGGTGACCACGCCACCGCACGTGTAGTGCGCCGCGGGCACCACCGGGATGGGCTGGCGTGCGATGTCGATGCCCAGCTGCAGGCAGCGGGCGTGGATCGTGGGGAAGTGTTCCTTCAGGAAGGCTTCGCCGAGGTGCGTGGCGTCGAGCAGCACGTAGTCGACGCCGTGCTTTTTCATCTCGAAGTCGATGGCGCGGGCGACGATGTCGCGCGGGGCCAGTTCGCCGCGTTCGTCGTGGGCCGGCATGAAACGCGTGCCGTCGGGCAGCAGCAGCCGGCCGCCCTCCCCGCGCAGCGCCTCGGTGATCAGGAAGCTGCGCTCCTGCGGGTGGTACAGGCAGGTGGGATGGAACTGGATGAACTCCATGTTGCCCACGCGGCAGCCCGCCCGCCAGGCCATCGCGATGCCGTCGCCCGTGGAGGTCTCGGGATTCGTCGTGTAGCGGTACACCTTGCCCGCGCCACCCGTGGCCATCACCACCGCCGACGCGGCGAGCGTCTCGACCCGCTGGGTCTCGATGTCGAGGGCGTAGATGCCGTAGCAGCGCGCCGGCTCGTCGCGCTTGAGGTGGCGCGACGTGATGACGTCGAGCGCCATCCAGCGCTCCAGCAGGCGGATGTTCGGGTGGCGCGAGACCTCGTCGAGCAGCGTCTGGTGGATGGCCTTGCCGGTGGCGTCGGCCGCATGGGCGATGCGGCGCACCGCATGGCCGCCCTCGCGGGTCAGGTGCAGGCCGAGCGGACCGTCCGGGTCCGGCGAGAACGGCACGCCCCGGGCCACGAGCCACTCGATGACCTCGGCGCTGTGCTGGGCGATGAAGCGGGCCGTGTGTTCGTCGACGAGGCCGGCGCCGGCGTCCTGCGTGTCCCGCACGTGGGACTCGATGCTGTCGTCGGTGCCGAGCACGCCGACGATGCCACCCTGGGCCCACGCGGTGGCGGCTTCGTCGAGCCCGCGCTTGGCCAGCACGACCACGGGCCGTTCGTTGGCGAGGTGCAGCGCCACGGTCAGCCCCGCCAGGCCCGCCCCGACGATCACCACGGGGAGCTCGGACACTTCGGCGCTTTTCGAGGACATGGCAGGGAAGCCGCCCGGACAGCCGCTTCGGAGTTCAGTGAATCGCCGATTCTATCGGTGCGGGCCGAAAACCCCGCAGGGGCCCGCTTCGGAGGGATTTCCGCCCGGGTGCGGCACATGACACGATCGCGGCCGTCACATTCCGAAACAATCAGCGATACTTCGCGGACAGGGGCCGGACGGCGTCGGTGACGGCGCGTCTTCGGGCATCGAGGGAATTTCAATCATGGCAGTGTCAGCCACAGGGGCGGATGGCGAAGCGGAGGCCTGGCAGGCCACGCGGTCGCAGACCAACATCGCCACGCAGATCGCGGGCGACGAGAACGACTACCTGGCGAGCCAGGCCGATGTGGGGAACATCGGGCGGCACGTCGGTGGGGACCAGCACGAGCTGTTCGTCTCCTGCGCGCCGGCGGAAGCGCTGCAGCAGCAGCTGGCGCACCTGCGGCCCGACTACATCGCGCTGCACGACCTCGGCACCGCGTCGACGCGCAAGCTGCTCGCGAGCGTCGCCGCGGCCAGCCAGCGTTCGCTGCAGAAGCTCGTGATCCGCCGCCAGGGCTACGGCACGCCGCTCGCCGCGCTCGAGTTCCTCGACCTGCCGACGGGCGACGGGTCGTCGCTGCGCCTCTACACCACCGAGACCGACGCCGACACCCACACGCGCCAGGACATCGCCCGCGTGCTGCTCGCGTACAGCCGCCTGGGTGTGCTGATGGTGGGCGACCTGCCGGCCCACCTGCTGAAGTCGTCGCTCGAACCGCTGCACGAGGCCATGGTGGTCGGCCCCTGGCTCAACCGCAACGTGCTGCTGCTGCCGCTCGCGTCCTCGGCCACGCTGGCCCAGGAAGGCATGTCGCTCGGACGCGGCACCGGCGTGCAGGTGCGCACCACGCCGCAGGTGACCCGCCCGGCCGACGCCTGGTCGTTCGTCAGCGGCACCTGGAACAAGCTGCGCGAGCAGTGGCGGCCCGCCGCCCCGCCGCCGTCCGCGCCCTCCCCCGCACCGGCCATCGCCGCCCCGGCGCCCATGACCCCCATGCCGGCCGTGCGCCCGGCCGCCCAGGCGCCCGGCACCCCGCCCGCCGTCGAGTCGACGCTCGGCCGTTACGTGCGCCTGCTGGCGGACCTGCCCGGGGTCGTCAGCTGCTGCGTGTTCGACGTGCAGAACGCCCGCCCGCTGGTGCACGCCGGCGCGCGCCCGGGCCCGGAGGAACTCGCCGCCAACGGCAGCGCGATGCTCGCCGCCCTCGGCACGGCCAGCCGCACGCTGGGCCTCGGCCATGCGCTGCCGGAAGCGGCCGTCACGCTCGGCGCGCACCACCTCGTGCTGCGCGGCGTGCCCAAGCACCCGGGCGTGGCGCTGCACGCCGTGCTCGACAAGACGCACGCGAACCTGACCCTGGCACGCCTGCAGATCGGCAGAATGGACAGCCTGTTCGACGAACCCACCAGCTGATGTCCCGACTCGCCTCCCAGAAGCAGCGCCTGTACGGCGCAGGCCGCGCCCTCGTGCTGTCCCTGGGCCGGCCGGCCGACTGGGAGCTCGTGGCGGCGGTCTGGCAAGGCGTGCAGCTCGACCTGGACCTGCCCGCGCCGGCCATCGCCGTGTCGGGCACCGATGCGTACCAGCTCTGGTTCTCCACGGCCTCGCCAGTGTCCGAGGCCGACGGCCTGGCCTTCCTCGAAGGCCTGCGCCAGCGGTACTGGCCCGACGTGAAGCCGGCCCGCGTGGCCTGCCTGACCGGCGAGGCCCTGCCGACGGTGCCGGAGGTGATGGATGCCGACGGCAACTGGTCCGCCTTCGTGGCCCGCGACCTGGCGCCGGTGTTCTCCGACACCCCCTGGCTCGACATCCCGCCCAACGAGGACGGCCAAGCCGACCTCCTCGGCGGCATCGTGCCCATCCCGACCGGCGAGTGGGCCGCCGCGCTTGCGCAGCTCGCCGCCCCGTCGACACCGGCCGCGGCCCCGGCCCCATCGACGGCCGCTCCCGCCACCGCGACCAGCCCGCGCGCGTTCCTGCTCCAGGTCATGAACGACCCCGCCGTGCCGCTGGCGCTGCGCATCGACGCCGCCAAGGCCCTGCTGGCCCACGACCCCTCGCGCTAGGCCGAACGGGTCGTCACGACCCTGCCACGGGGCGCCTTGGCAGGCCAGTGCCAAGTGGCGCTCGACGGCGGCACGGTGGCACCGGACCTCCGGGCCTGCGCGGACTGACGTCGGAGCGAGGGTTCCCGGCGCGAGTCGCGCCGGGAACCGTTCGCGAAACTCAGTCGTCCAGCTGCGACAGGTCGCGCACGGCACCCTTGTCGGCCGACATCACGAGCTTCGCGTACGCCTTCAGCGCGGCCGACACCTTGCGCGGACGCGCCTTGGCCGGCTTCCAGCCCTTGGCGTCCTGCTCGGCGCGGCGGCGCGCCAGTTCTTCGTCGGACAGCAGCACGTCGATCGTGCGGTTCGGGATGTCGATGCGGATGCGGTCGCCGTCGCGCACGAGGCCGATCGCACCCCCTGCCGCCGCTTCCGGCGAGCAGTGGCCGATGGACAGGCCCGAGGTGCCGCCCGAGAAGCGGCCGTCGGTCAGCAGTGCACACGCCTTGCCCAGCCCCTGCGACTTGATGTAGCTGGTGGGGTACAGCATCTCCTGCATGCCCGGGCCGCCCTTCGGGCCCTCGTAGCGCACGATCACCACGTCGCCCGCCTTGACCTTGCCGGCGAGGATGTTCTCGACGGCTTCGTCCTGCGACTCCGTCACGTGCGCCGAGCCCTCGAACACGAGGATGCTCTCGTCGACACCGGCGGTCTTCACGACGCAGCCGTCGAGCGCGATGTTGCCGCGGAGCACGGCCAGGCCGCCTTCCTTCGAGAACGCGTGTTCGTTCGAGCGGATGCAGCCTTCGGCGCGGTCGGTGTCCAGGCTGGGCCAGCGGGTGTTCTGGCTGAACGCCACCTGCGTCGGGATGCCCGCGGGGCCGGCGAGGTAGAAGTGGCGCACGGCCTCGTCCTTCGTGCGCACGATGTCCCACTGGTCGAGCGCCTCGCCCAGGGTCTTCGCGTGCACGGTGGGCACGTCGGTGTGCAGCTTGCCCGCGCGGTCCAGTTCGCCCAGGATGGCCATGATGCCGCCGGCGCGGTGCACGTCCTCGATGTGGTACTTGTTCGTGTTGGGCGCCACCTTGCACAGCTGCGGCACGACGCGCGAGAGGCGGTCGATGTCGGCCATCGTGAAGTCGATGCCCGCCTCGCTGGCGATGGCCAGCAGGTGCAGGATGGTGTTGGTGGAGCCGCCCATCGCGATGTCGAGCGTCATCGCGTTCTCGAACGCCTTGAAGCCCACCGAACGCGGCAGGATCGTTTCGTCCTCCTGCTCGTAGTACTGGCGGGCCAGTTCGACGATGCGGCGGCCGGCGCGCTTGAACAGCTGCTCGCGGTCGGCGTGGGTGGCCACCACCGTGCCGTTGCCCGGCAGCGAGAGGCCCAGCGCCTCGGTCAGGCAGTTCATCGAGTTGGCGGTGAACATGCCCGAGCACGAGCCGCACGTGGGGCAGGCCGAACGCTCCACCTCGGCCACGTCGGCGTCGGAGTAGGACTTGTCGGCGGCGATCACCATCGCGTCCACGAGGTCGAGCTTCTTGAACTCGATCTGCTTCGTGACGGGGTTGGCCAGGCGCGTCTTGCCGGCTTCCATCGGGCCGCCGGACACGAACACGACGGGGATGTTCAGCCGCATGGCGGCCATCAGCATCCCGGGGGTGATCTTGTCGCAGTTCGAGATGCACACCATGGCGTCGGCGCAGTGCGCGTTGACCATGTACTCGACCGAGTCCGCGATGATGTCGCGGCTGGGCAGCGAGTACAGCATGCCGTCGTGGCCCATCGCGATGCCGTCGTCCACGGCGATGGTGTTGAATTCCTTGGCGACACCCCCCGCCGCCTCGATCTCGCGGGCCACCAGCTGGCCCAGGTCCTTCAGGTGCACGTGGCCCGGCACGAACTGCGTGAACGAGTTGACCACCGCGATGATCGGCTTCTGGAAGTCTTCGTCCTTCATGCCCGTGGCGCGCCACAGGGAACGGGCACCCGCCATGTTGCGGCCGGCGGTGGAGGTCTTGGAACGGTAAACGGGCATCGTGGGGTCTCGGGAAGAGGCGTTGCGGACGTAACCCGGGATTATCGCTCCAACCACAGAATCACGTCATCGCGCCGGACGCCGGGATCCACCGGGGCCGGGGCGCGCCGTTCCCCGGTGGGCCCCGGCGTTCGCCGGGGTGACCCGAAGGGTCAGTGCACCACGCGACTGAACGTGAACTCCCCTTCCTCGAAGTCCACCGGAATCACGTCCTTCGGCGCGAACCTGCCCTCGAGGATCAGCTTGGCCACCGGGTTCTCCAGGTGCTGCTGGATCGCCCGCTTCAGCGGCCGCGCACCGAACACCGGGTCGAAGCCGGCCTTCGCCAGCTCCGTCAGGGCCGCGGGCGACACGTCGAGCTTCATGTCCATCTTCTCGAGGCGCTGCTCCAGCACCTTGAGCTGGATCTTCGCGATGGACTCGATGTTCGAGCGGTCGAGCGCATGGAACACCACGGTCTCGTCGATGCGGTTCAGGAACTCCGGACGGAAGTGCTGCTTCAGCTCGCCCCACACCGCGTCGCGGATCTCCTCGGCCGGCTGGCCGGCCATCTGCATGATGTGGTGCGACCCGAGGTTCGAGGTCATCACGATCACCGTGTTCTTGAAGTCCACGGTGCGGCCCTGGCCGTCGGTCAGGCGGCCGTCGTCCAGCACCTGCAGCAGCACGTTGAACACGTCCGGGTGCGCCTTCTCCACCTCGTCGAGCAGCACGACGCTGTAGGGCTTGCGCCGCACGGCCTCGGTGAGGTGGCCGCCCTCGTCGTAACCCACGTAGCCCGGGGGCGCGCCGATCAGGCGGCTCACCGAATGCTTCTCCATGAACTCGCTCATGTCGACGCGGATCAGGTGGTCCTCGCTGTCGAACAGGAAGCCGGCCAGCGCCTTGCACAGCTCGGTCTTGCCCACGCCCGTGGGGCCGAGGAACAGGAACGAGCCGGTGGGCCGGTTCGGGTCGGACAGGCCCGAGCGCGAGCGCCGGATGGCGTTCGACACGGCGGTGATGGCCTCGTCCTGCCCGATCACGCGGTCGTGCAGCTTCGCCTCCATCTGGAGCAGCTTGTCGCGTTCGCCCTGCATCAGCTTGGCCACGGGGATGCCGGTGGAACGCGCCACCACTTCGGCGATCTCCTCGGCACCCACCATGGTGCGCAGCAGCTGCGGCTTGCCGTCGACGGACGCGCCCTTCTTCAGCTCCTTCGCCTGTGCCTCCTTCAGCGTGCGCTCCAGGTCGGGCAGGCGCCCGTACTGCAGCTCGGCGACCTTGTTGAAGTCGCCCTTGCGCTTGAGTTCCTCGATCTGGAAGCGGATGCGGTCGATCTCTTCCTTCACGTGGGCCGAGCCCTGGGCGGCGGCCTTCTCGGCCTTCCAGATCTCGTCGAGGTCGGCGGCCTCGCGCTGCAGCTTGGCGATCTCCTCCTCCAGGAGCGCGAAGCGCTTCTGCGAGGACTCGTCCTTCTCGCGGCGCACGGCCTCGCGCTCGATCTGGAGCTGGATCAGCCGGCGGTCGAGGCGGTCCATCAGCTCGGGCTTCGAGTCGATCTCGATCTTGATCTTGGCCGCGGCCTCGTCGATCAGGTCGATGGCCTTGTCGGGCAGGAAGCGGTCGGTGATGTAGCGGTGGCTCAGCTCGGCCGCGGCCACGATGGCCGGGTCGGTGATCTCCACGCCATGGTGCACCTCGTACTTCTCCTGCAGCCCGCGCAGGATGGCGATGGTGGCCTCGACGGTGGGTTCGCCCACCAGCACCTTCTGGAAGCGGCGCTCGAGCGCGGCGTCCTTCTCGACGTACTTGCGGTACTCGTCGAGCGTGGTGGCGCCGATGCAGTGCAGCTCGCCGCGCGCGAGCGCCGGCTTGAGCATGTTGCCGGCATCGATGGAGCCCTCGGCCTTGCCGGCGCCCACCATCGTGTGGATCTCGTCGATGAAGAGGATCGTGCGGCCCTCCTCCTGCGCGACTTCCTTCAGCACGCCCTTCAGGCGCTCCTCGAAGTCGCCGCGGTACTTGGCGCCGGCGAGCAGCAGGGCCATGTCGAGCACGAGCACGCGCTTGTTCTTCAGCGAATCGGGCACCTCGCCCGCGACGATGCGCTGGGCCAGGCCTTCGACGATGGCGGTCTTGCCGACGCCGGGCTCGCCGATCAGCACCGGGTTGTTCTTGGACCGGCGCTGCAGCACCTGGATGGCGCGGCGGATCTCGTCGTCGCGGCCGATCACCGGGTCGAGCTTGCCCTGGCGGGCGCGTTCGGTGAGGTCGAGCGTGTACTTCTTCAGCGCCTCGCGCTGGCCTTCGGCATCGGCGCTGTCGACCTTCTGGCCGCCGCGCACGGCCTCGATGGCCGCCTCCAGCGACTTGCGGGTCAGGCCGTGGTTCTTGAGCACCTGGCCGATGGAGGCCTTGCTGTCGGTGGCCGCGAGGATGAACATCTCGCTCGCGATGAACTGGTCGCCGCGCTTGGTGGCTTCCTTGTCGGCCGCCTGCAGCAGCGCGCCGGTGTCGCGGCTGGCCTGCACGGGTTCGCCGCCCTGCACCTGGGGCAGCTTCTTGATCTCGCCTTCGAGCGAGTGCTGGAGCGCCACGGTGTCGACGTTGGCGCGCTGCAGCAACGCCTTCGGTCCGTCGGCCTCGGCGAGCATGGCCACCAGCACGTGGGCGGGTTCGATGTACGGGTTGTCGCGCGTGACGGCCAGGCTCTGGGCCTCCGACAGCGCGGTCTGGAACGGGGTGGTGAGTTTGTCGAGTCGCATGAGAGCAATTCCTCCGATTGCTCATCATGTGAGGAGACCGCCGCGGTTTTCAAGCGGATGGCGCAAGCATTCCCGAAGTCTTCTCGAGGAACCGCTGCGCCCGCTCGGGGCCGGCGTGGGTCTCGACCGCCCGCGCCGCCATCTCGCACCACGCGACCAGCGCCTCGCGGGTCTGCACCTCGGTGGCCAGGGCTCGCAGGTCCTGGTCGCGGCCACCCAGCATCAGGGTGGCGAGGTCGATCGCGTACATCTTGGCCGCGGCCAGCGAGGGCGCCGGAGCGGCCGGTTTCGGCGGCGGCGGGGCCATGGGCGGGGGCGGAGCGATCACCGTGGGCCAGACGATCAGGCCCTCCCGATGGAGGTCATGGATGGCCTCGCGCCCGAGGCCCAGGCCTTCGGCCAGCGCCGTCAACTCATGGCCGCTGCGCCGGCCGTCCACCGTGATCAGCAGCGCGCGGCGCGCCCGGTCCAGCCGGTGGTCCCGGGCGTCCAGCCATTCACGGGCGAGCGGGGTCTTGCGGGGTGACAGGTGACGGTCCATCGGGCGGTGTCGTCTTCATCCGGAAGCCGCCGAGTGTGAACATCCCGTGTGACCGTCCCATGACCCGAACGGCTCCCGTCACACGGTCGTGAACCAGTTCCGTGCGAGGGCGGCCCCAGCGGCCGCACACACCAGCGCGCCGGCCACGTGGGCCAGGGTGTGGACCAGCGCCGCGCCGTAGTCGCCCCGCTGCAGCAGCACGAGCGACTCCCCCGAGAACGCCGAGAACGTGGTCAGCCCCCCGAGGAAGCCGGTGACCAGCAGCAGCTTCAGCAGGTCGTTGGGGGCCCGGTCGAACGCGACGAGGGCGAAGCCGATCAGCAGGCCGCCCACGCAGTTGACGAGCAGCGTGCCCACCGGCAGCGACGAGCCCGAGCGGTTGAACCACACCCCTGCCTGCCAGCGCGCCAGCGCCCCGGCCGACGCCCCCACGGACACCGCGAGCACCTGCCACCACGAGAAGACCTGTCCGTTCATGCGTTCCTTCCTGCGATGCCCCACCGGGCGAGCGCCTCGTCGTCCTGCACCCGGGCGTCGACCCAGTGCGCGCCTTCGGCGGTGTGTTCCTTTTTCCAGAACGGGGCCTGGGTCTTCAGGTAATCCATCAGGAATTCGCAGGCCTGGAAAGCCTGGCCACGGTGGGCCGACGTGACGGCCACCAGCACGATCTGGGCGCGCGCCTCGAGCACACCCACGCGGTGGATGACCCGGGCCGCGCGGATGTCGAATCGCGCGAACGCGGCGTCGACCATGGCCTCGATGGCCTTCTCCGTCATGCCGGGGTAGTGCTCCAGCTCCATCCGCACCACATCGTGCCCGTGGGAGGAGTCGCGCACCGTGCCCACGAAGCTCACCACGGCGCCCGTGCCGCCGTCGCCCTCGCGCAGCGCAGTCACCTCGGCCCCGAGGTCGAAGTCGGCTTCCTGGACGGACACCCGCGGCGTGGCCATGGCGTTCAGCCTCCGGTGACGGGCGGGAAGAACGCCAGCTCGGCGCCCTCGGTGATCACCGTGCCCTCGGGGCACAGGGCCTGATTGAGCGCGCAGCGCAGCGCCCTGCCCTCGGCCAGCGCCTGGGCGTGGGCGGCGTCGCGCGCCTGCAGCAGGCGGCGCACGTCGGCGATGGTGGCGCCGTCGGGCACCTCCAGCGGACCACCGGCGCCCAGCGCCTCGCGCAGCGACGCGAAGAACTTCAGCGTGACCTTCATGCGAACCACTCCGAGAACGGCACGTAGCGCACGAGGTCGCCTCGCTGGATCGCGGTGCCGATCGGGTTGTCGACCAAGCCGTCGCCCCACACGGCGGATGTCAGCACGCCGGAGCCCTGGTTCGAGAACCGGTCGAGGCCGCCGTCGGCATTGCGGCGCACGCGCAGGAACTCGCGGCGGCGGTCGGCGGGCCAGTCGAAGTCGGCGCGGAGCATCAGCGGGGCGGGCAACGCGGAGTCTGCCCCCTGCAGGCGGCGCAGCACCGTGCGACCGGCCAGCAGGAAGGTGATGAAGCTCGACACCGGGTTGCCCGGCAGCCCGAGGAACCAGGCCTGGCCGCCATCGTCGCGGCGCACGCGGCCGAAGGCCAGCGGCTTGCCCGGCTTCATCGCCATCTGCCACAGGTCGAGCGTGCCCTCGGCCAGCACCGCGGGCCGCAGGTGGTCTTCCTCGCCCACGGACACGCCGCCGCTGGTCACGATCAGGTCGTGGCCCTCGGCCGCGCGGCGCAGCGCGGCCTGGGTGGCGTCGAGCCGGTCGGGCACGATGCCGAGGTCGGTGCACTCGGCGCCGGCCGCCTCGATCAGCGCGCGCAGCGTGAACCGGTTGGAGTTGTAGATGGCGCCGGGCTTGAGCGGCTCGCCGGGCATGGCCAGTTCGTCGCCGGTGGAGAACAGTGCCACCTTCGGGCGGCGCACCACGTCGAGCGTGGCCGCGCCCACGGAGGCGGCCAGGCCCAGCGCCTGGGGCGTGAGGCGGGTGCCGGCGGGCAACACGACGCTGCCCAGGCGCACGTCCTCGCCGCGGCGGCGGATGGCGAGGCCCTCCGCCGGCACGATGTTCACGCGCACCGCGCCGTCGAGTGCGTCGCACTGCTCCTGCATCACGACGGCATCGGCGCCCTCGGGCACCGGCGCGCCGGTGAAGATGCGTGCGGCGGTGCCGGGTTGCAGCGCCGTGCCCACGTGGCCCGCGGCCACGCGCTGGCTGACGGGCAGCACGGTGCCGGCGGCGGGCACGTCGGCGCGGCGCATCGCGTAGCCGTCCATCGCGCTGTTGTCGGCGGGCGGCACGTCCACGATCGAGACCACGTCGTGGGCCAGCACGCGGCCCAGGGCCTCGAACGTCGAGACGGTGGTGCTCTGGCAGCCCAGCATCGGCGTCACCGCGGCGTTCAGCCGCGACAGCACCTCATCCAGCGAGAGGAGTGGCGGGCGGGAAGTCGGGGAAGGTGTACTCATAACGGTTCGGGTCGCTCAGCAGGAAGGCCGCCACCGCGTCGGCGTCGTCCACGTCCAGCAGCGGCAGCCCCGTGGGTTCGGGCAGGCCGGCAGGCGTGTCGGTGGCGACGGCCACGATGTACGGATCCACCGGATATTGCACCGGATGCCCGGTCTCCGCTCGCCACACCTCGATCTTCGGGAGGTCGGCGTGCTTGAAACCCTCGACGAGCGCCCAGTCGCAGCCGGACAGTTCGGCGAGCATCTGGTGCACGGTGGTGTCCGCCTGCACCTCGTACTCCCGCACGATGGCCAGGCGCCGGTCGGAGGCGATCACCACCTCGAAGGCGCCGGCCTTGCGGTGGCGCCACGAGTCCTTGCCCGGGTGGTCGATGTCGAAATCGTGGTGCGCGTGCTTGACCACGGACACGCGCTGCCCCGCAGCCCGCAGCGCGGGGATCAGCCGCTCGAGCAGCGTCGTCTTCCCCGCGCCGGAGCGGCCGCAGAACCCGATGACCTTCATCGGGCGGTCAGGCGTGGTCCACGATGAAGCGCTTGACCCGCTCGGCGTCGGCCGGCATGGCTTCGAAGCGCTTGGGCAGCTGCTCGATGCCCTCCAGTGCCGCCGGGCGGTCCGGCTGGCGGCCGAGGGCCTCGACGATGGTGTCGGCGAACTTCACCGGCAGCGCGGTCTCGAGCACGATCATCGGCACGCCCGGCTCCAGCAGTTCGTGCGCCACCTTCAGGCCGTCGGCCGTGTGAGTGTCGATCATCGTGCCGAAGCGCTCGAACGTGTCGCGGATGGTGGCCAGGCGGTCGGCGTGCGTGCTGTGGCCCGACTGGAAGCCGTACACCGCAATGCGCTCGAACTGCTCGGGCGTGAGGGTGAAGTGGCCGGTCTGTTCGAGCTGCGTCTTGAACAGGTCCTGCGTCACCGCGCCGTCGCGGCCCAGCAGGTCGAACACGAAGCGCTCGAAGTTCGAGGCCTTGGAGATGTCCATCGACGGGCTCGACGTCTCGTACGTCTCGGCGCTGGCGCGCGGGCGGTACGTGCCGGTGCGGAAGAACTCGTCGAGCACGCGGTTCTCGTTCGTGGCGAGCACGAGGCGCTTGACGGGCAGGCCCATCATGCGGGCCACGTGGCCGGCGCAGATGTTGCCGAAGTTGCCCGACGGCACCGCGAAGCTCACACGGTCGTCCTCGCTCTTCGTGGCCTGGAAGTAGCCGGCGAAGTAGTACACCACCTGGGCCAGCAGGCGGGCCCAGTTGATCGAGTTGACGGTGCCGATCTTGTACTGGCGCTTGAACGCGAGGTCGTTCGAGACGGCCTTGACGATGTCCTGGCAGTCGTCGAACACACCCTCGACGCACAGGTTGTGGATGTTCGGGTCCTGCAGGCTGAACATCTGGGCCTGCTGGAACGCGCTCATGCGGCCCAGCGGCGACAGCATGAAGACGTTGACGCCCTTCTTGCCGCGCATCGCGTACTCGGCCGCGCTGCCGGTGTCACCGGACGTGGCGCCGAGGATGTTGAGCGTCTCCCCGCGACGGCCCAGTTCGTACTCGAACAGGTTGCCGAGGAGCTGCATCGCCATGTCCTTGAACGCCAGCGTGGGGCCGTTCGACAGGGCTTCGAGGTGCAGGCCGGGCTCCAGCGTCTTCAGCGGCACGATGGCGTCGGTGCCGAACACCTCGCGGGTGTACGTCTTCTGCACGAGGGCGCGCAGGTCGTTCGCCGGGATGTCGTCGATGAAGCGCGACAGGATCTCGAACGCAAGGTCCGGGTACGACAGGCCGCGCCACTGCGCGAGCGTGGCCTTGCCGATCACCGGGTAGTGCGTGGGCAGGTACAGGCCGCCGTCGGGCGCGAGGCCTTCGAGCAGGATGTCGGAGAAACCTCGCGGGGTCTGTTGATCCGCGGGCGTCCGGGTGCTGATGTACTTCATGTCAGCTCAGCTCTTCCTTGCGGATGCGGACGATCGGTGCCAGCACGGTCGGCAGCGCCTGCATCGCGGTGATGGCCTGGTTCATGTCGCCTTCGCGCGTGTCGTGCGTGAGGATGATGACGTCGGTCTTCGATTCGCCCTCGGCCGACTCGCGCTGCAGCAGCGCGTCGATCGAGATGTTGCGGTCGGCCAGGATGCCGGTGATCTTGGCGAGCACGCCCGCCTGGTCGGCCACCTGCAGCCGCAGGTAGAACGACGTGACCACGTCCTCGATGGGCAGCACCGGCGTGGCGGCGAGCTGGCCCGGCTGGAAGGCCAGGTGCGGCACGCGGTGGTCCGGGTCGGCGGTGTGCAGGCGGGTGATGTCGACCAGGTCGGCGACCACGGCCGACGCCGTGGGTTCGCTGCCCGCGCCCTTGCCGTAGTACAGCGTGGTGCCCACGGCATCGCCATGGACCACCACGGCGTTCATCGCGCCTTCGACGTTCGCGAGCAGGCGCTTGGCCGGCACGAGCGTCGGGTGCACGCGCAGCTCGATGCCGGTGTCGCGGCGCTTCGTGATGCCCAGCAGCTTGATGCGGTAGCCCAGCTGTTCGGCGTACGTGATGTCGGCGGCGGACAGCTTCGTGATGCCCTCCACGTGGGCCTTGTCGAACTGCACCGGGATGCCGAATGCGATGGCGCTCATCAGCGTGACCTTGTGGCCGGCGTCGATGCCCTCGATGTCGAACGTCGGGTCGGCTTCGGCGTAGCCGAGGCGCTGCGCTTCCTTGAGCACGACGTCGAAGTCGAGGCCCTTGTCGCGCATCTCCGAGAGGATGAAGTTCGTGGTGCCGTTGATGATGCCGGCGAGCCACTGGATGCGGTTGGCCGACAGGCCTTCGCGCAGGGCCTTGATGATGGGGATGCCCCCGGCCACGGCGGCCTCGAAGGCCACGACCACGCCCTTGGCCTGCGCCGCGGCGAAGATCTCGGTGCCGTGCACGGCCAGCAGCGCCTTGTTGGCGGTGACCACGTGCTTGCCGGCGGCGATGGCTTCCATCACCAGCGCCTTGGCGATGCCGTAGCCGCCGATCAGCTCGACGACGATGTCGATCTCGGGGTTCGCGATCACCTGGCGCGCGTCAGACACCACTTCGACGTCGCTGCCGACGACCGACTTCGCACGCGCCACGTCCAGGTCGGCCACCATCGAAATGCGAATGCTGCGGCCCGCGCGGCGGCGGATCTCTTCTTCGTTGCGAAGGAGCACGTTGTAGGTGCCGCTGCCGACGGTGCCGATGCCCAACAGGCCGACTTGGATGGGTTTCATGGTCTAACCGGCCTTGTGGGCCGCAGTGGTGGAACGTTGAGGGAAAGAGGTGCCGGGGTGTTCAGGTGCCGTGGCGCTTGCGGTAGCCATGGAGGAACCGCGCGATGCGGCCCACGGCGTCCGTCAGGTCGTCCGAGTTCGGCAGGAACACGAGGCGGAAGTGGTCGGGGTGGATCCAGTTGAAGCCCGTGCCCTGCACGATCAGCACCTTCTCCTCGGCCAGCAGGTCGTACGCGAACTGCTGGTCGTCCGTGATGGGGTACACCTTCGGGTCGAGGCGCGGGAACATGTAGAGCGCCCCCTTCGGCTTCACGCAGGTGACGCCGGGGATGTCGGTGAGCAGCTGGTGCGCGAGGTCGCGCTGGCGGCGCAGACGCCCGCCCGGAGCGACCAGGTCGTTGATGCTCTGGTAGCCGCCGAGTGCGGTCTGGATCGCGAGCTGGCCGGGCGTGTTCGCGCACAGGCGCAGCGAGGCCAGCATGTTCAGGCCCTCGATGTAGTCCTTCGCATGGCGCTTGTCGCCCGACACCACCATCCAGCCGGCGCGGTAGCCGCACGAGCGGTAGTTCTTCGAGAGGCCGTTGAAGGTGACGAACAGCACGTCGTCGGCGAGCGAGGCGATGCTGGTGTGCGTGTTGCCGTCGTACAGCGTCTTGTCGTAGATCTCGTCGGCGAACACGATCAGCTGGTGCTCGCGGGCCACCTGCACGATCTCGCGCAGCAGGCTGTCGGGGTACAGCGCGCCCGTGGGGTTGTTCGGGTTGATCACGACGATGCCCTTCGTGCGGGGCGTGATCTTCGAGCGGATGTCGGCGATGTCCGGCATCCAGTCGCTCTGCTCGTCGCAGATGTAGTGCACCGGCGTGCCGCCCGAGAGGCCCACCACCGCGGTGTGCAGCGGGTAGTCGGGCGACGGGATCAGCATCTCGTCGCCGTCGTTGAGCAGCGCGTTCATGCTCATCGCGATCAGCTCGGACGCGCCGTTGCCCAGGTACACGTCGTCGACGGCCACGCCGGCGACGTTCTTCTGCTGCATGTAGTGGACGATGGCCTTGCGCGGTGCGAACAGGCCCTTGCTGTCGGTGTAGCCCGCGGCCACCTGCGACGGCAGGTTGCGGATCATGTCCTGCACGATCTCGTCGGGCGGCTCGAGGCCGAACGCGGCGACGTTGCCGATGTTCAGCTTGATGATGCGGTGCCCCTCTTCCTCCATCTGCCGCGCCTTGTCGAGCACGGGCCCACGGATGTCGTACGCGACGTTGGCCAGCTTGCCGGACTTGAGGATGGGCTTCAACACGGGGTCTCCGGAGGGGTGATGGTGCGCGGGGCGATGCGATACACCAGCGAAACCTATAATTTAACCATATGAAGCTGCATGCCGACCGCCTCGAAGGCGTCAACGCCGTGTTCGGGCACGGCCCGGGCGAAATCTCCGTCAACAACACGGTGTTCCGTCACAGCGTGATCGTGCCATGGAAGGGCGACATCGTCGCCTGGGATGCCGACACGTTCGAGGCCCTCACGCCCGCGCATTTCCAGCGCATCGCCGACCTGAAGCCCGAGCTCGTGATCTTCGGCAGCGGTCCGCGCATCCGCTTCCCCGCCGCAGCGCTGCTGCGCCCGCTGATCGAGCGTGGCGTGGGCCTCGAGACGATGGACACGGGCGCGGCCTGCCGCACGTACAACGTGCTCGCGGCCGAGGGCCGTTCGGTGGTGCTGGCCGCACTGCTGCCGTCCGCAGCACCCCCGGGGCCCTGAGCTTCGCGAGTGTCCGGCTATCCCCCTAAGTGACGACCGGGTTGGTCGGGGATCGATAACGGCCGAGGCCTTATAATCACGGGCTACGCCTCCCCAGACGGCGCAACTTCCCCGAAATTCTTCATGACGCCAGCCCTCAACAAACCCCTCCCGGAATTTGAAGCGCTCGCAACCGGTGGCGTGAAGTTCACGCCGCAGGCTTTCGCCGGGCAAACTGTCGTTTTGTACTTTTACCCGAAAGACAATACTCCTGGATGCACCACGGAGGCCATGCAATTCCGTGACCGCCACAAGGATTTCGTGAAGGCGGGCGCCATCGTGTTCGGTGTCTCGCGCGACAACATGAGCTCGCACGACAAATTCAAGCAGAACCTTGAATTGCCTTTCGAGCTGATCGCCGATACCGAAGAAAAGCTCTGCCACATGTTCGGCGTGGTCAAGAACAAGATCATGTACGGCAAGAAGGTCAAGGGCATCGAGCGCAGCACCTTCCTGATCGACGGCAGCGGCGTGCTCCGCGCCGAGTGGCGCGGCCTCAAGGTCGCCGGCCACGTCGACGAGGTGCTCAAGGAAGTCAAGGCGCTCAAGAAGACCGCCTGAACTTTTCACTTGATCTTTTCGTTTCCCCGGATACTCCCGGGCAAACATGCGAAAAGCCGGCCCTGTGCCGGCTTTTTTCATTTCCATACTGCGCGTGTCAAACGGCGCTTGAGCCGTCAAGCAAGATGTGCATAATCAAATCATGTTTGTGAGCCGTGATACACGCCACCCCCCATCGAAGCCGCACGGGCGACTGTGCGGCTTTTTTGTTTCCCAGCCCACCTGAACGCCCATGCCACTGCCCAAGCCGCCTGCCAAACGTGCCAGTCTCCTGACCCCCGCCGACTTCGAATCGCAGGCCGCGCCCAAACCGGGCAAACGGACCACCCAGAAACACCCCGCCTCCGAGCCCGCGCCCGCCGCGCTCGACCTGTACGAGCCGCCGCGTGAAGCGGCCCCGGTCGTCGCCCCGGTGCTGGCCCGCCCTGCCCCCGCCGCCCAGCGCCCCGTCGCGCAGCCGAAGCCGCGCAAGCCGAAGAGCACCGGCCCGGCCAAGCTGTTCGTGCTGGACACCAACGTGCTGATGCACGACCCGATGTGCCTGTTCCGCTTCGAGGAACACGACATCTACCTGCCCATGATCACGCTCGAAGAGCTGGACGATCACAAGAAGGGCATGTCGGAAGTGGCGCGCAACGCCCGCCAGGTCAGCCGCGACCTCGACGCGCTCGCCGCGAGCCTGTCGAGCCAGCCGGGCGGTGACATGGCCGACGGCCTGCCGCTCTCGGGCACCGGCCACCGCGAGGCCGGCGGCAAGCTGTTCTTCCAGACGAAGCTGCTCAACGTGGAACTGCCGGCCGGCCTGCCCCAGGGCAAGGCCGACAACCAGATCCTCGGCGTCGTGAAGGCCCTGCGCGACGCGCACCCGGGCCGCGAGGTGGTGCTGGTGTCGAAGGACATCAACATGCGCATCAAGTCCCGCGCGCTGGGGCTGGCCGCGGAAGACTACTTCAACGACAAGACCCTCGACGACGGCGACCTGCTCTACACCGGCGTGCAGGCCCTGCCCGCGGACTTCTGGGACCTGCACGGCAAGACCATGGAGAGCTGGAACCAGGGCGGCCTCACGTACTACCGCATCAGCGGCCCGCTCGTGCCGTCGCTCCTGGTCAACCAGTTCGTGTTCCTCGAGGCCCCGGGGGCCACGCCGCTCTACGCGAAGGTCACCGAGATCACCGGCAAGACCGCGGTGCTGCGCACGCTGCGCGAGTACACCCACCAGAAGAACGCCGTATGGGGCGTCACCGCGCGCAACCGCGAGCAGAACTTCGGCCTCAACCTGCTGATGGACCCCGACTGCGACTTCATCACGCTGACCGGCACCGCCGGCACCGGCAAGACGCTGATGACGCTGGCCGCCGCACTGTCGCAGGTGATGGACGACCGCCGCTACACCGAGATCATCGTGACGCGTGTCACGGTTCCCGTGGGCGAGGACATCGGCTTCCTGCCGGGCACCGAGGAGGAGAAGATGTCGCCGTGGATGGGCGCGCTCGACGACAACCTCGAGGTGCTGTCGAAGACCGACGGCGCGGCGGGCGAATGGGGCCGCGCCGCCACGAACGACCTCGTGCGCAGCAAGATCAAGATCAAGAGCCTGAACTTCATGCGCGGGCGCACCTTCCTGAACAAGTTCGTCATCATCGACGAGGCCCAGAACCTGACGCCGAAGCAGATGAAGACGCTGATCACGCGCGCCGGCCCCGGCACGAAGATCGTGTGCCTCGGCAACCTGGCCCAGATCGACACGCCGTACCTCACCGAAGGCAGCTCCGGCCTCACCTATGCCGTCGATCGCTTCAAGGGCTGGCCGCACGGCGGGCACATCACGCTCGCGCGTGGCGAACGTTCGCGGCTCGCCGACTTCGCGTCCGAAGTGCTCTGACGGCACGCTGATACCCCCCAGCCCGGCTCCGGCCGGGCTTTTTTTCGTCCCGCATTTAACGCCCGCGGGACCCCTGCCGCCTTGTGCTGGAGACGGCATCCGATACCTGGGTGCCTCACCTCACCCAGGAGCACTCCACCATGCTGAGCCTCAACACCAACGCCGCCGCCCTGTCGGCCCAAAGCTCGGTCGGCAGCACCCAGAAGTCGCTGTCGACGTCGATGACCCGCCTGAGCACGGGCTACCGCGTCAACTCCGCGATGGACGACGCCGCCGGCCTGCAGATCGCCACCCGCCTGAACGCCCAGACCCGTGGCCAGGCCGTCGCCCAGCGCAACACGCAGAACGGCATCTCGATGATGCAGACCGCCGAAGGCGCGTTCAACGAAGTCACCGACATGCTCCTGCGCATGAAGGACCTCGCGACCGAAGCCTCGAACGGCACCGCCAGCGTCAAGGACCAGGACGCGATGCAGCTCGAGTTCGACGCCCTCGGCCAGGAAATCAAGAACATCATGAGCAACACCTCGTTCGGCGGCGCCAAGCTGCTGGCGGGTGGCACGCTCACCGCCGCCGTGTCCTTCCAGATCGGTGCCACCTCGGCCGAGAAGATGACGGTCAACCTCGCCGCCGACATGACCCAGCTGGGCACCGATCTCGGCGCAGCCAGTTCGAACTACACGACGGCCGCCACCGGCACGGAAATCAACGCGACGAACGCCAACGCCACGATCGACAAGATCAGCACGGCCATCGACAGCGTCGGCAAGGTCCGCGCGCAGCTGGGCGCCGCCTCCAACCGCCTCGACCACGTCTACAACAACCTGTCGAACATGAGCACCAACACCACGCAGGCGCGTGGCCGCATCATGGACGTGGACTACGCGACGGAAACGGCCAACATGACCAGCA
>Ga0209281_1000959_pt1 | contig 23390 bp, 26 predicted proteins | sample MedtruBG_FD_187514 | JGI IMG/M metagenome (GOLD analysis project Ga0209281, IMG submission 187514) | Root nodule microbial communities of legume samples collected from California, USA - Medicago truncatula BG (SPAdes) (version 2) | ecosystem: Host-associated > Plants > Roots > Nodule | place... | reverse complement strand
GCTGCGTGGTATCCGGTAACCGCGTAAAGATATGACACAGCAGCTGCATGCTGATACCCAGCGTGAACATCGTGCTGAGTGTGGTGAAACAGGCGAGAAAACTGCGACGGAAACGCCCCTGCGGCAACCAGCGCGGTAGCATCCAGCCGACGGGTTTATCCAGTGCCATGCGTCCGAACAGACCAATAATCAGCGCCAGTAGCAGACAGAAACCGGAGCCAAAACGCCATTCATCGCTCCAGGCCTGATCCCAGGCATCGCTAACCTGCGAACCAAAATCTTCAAAGCGTGCGGCATCTTTGTCACTTGGGTTGATAAGCGGGGCCCAAAACTTTTCGCCCAGAATACTGCCCGTATTCAGCGCAATTTGCGTTTTCAGCGCGTCGCGGCGTAAGCCAAAGATTTGCGCGGACAAGTTTTGCGCCCCCACGCCGATGGCTTTGGTTTGCTCAATCTGAGTGGTGAGTAGGGTCTTACTATTATTGAGCTGTTTACGCTGGCTAACGACCTGCGGGGTTTCCGTCAGGGTGCCTGGCGCAGGCGGCGGGCCGAGGACATCAAGCTGTGCCTGAACCTGCGCCAGCTGAGGCGCCAGCGCCACACCGAGCTTATCGGCGTCGCTAACAAGCTTCTGCGCTTCATCGTTCAGGGTAGTGAATTGTTTATCCGCTTTCGCGGCAGACACTTGCTGCTTCAGGGTATCCAGGCGTTTTTGCAGCGCGGGTAACGCGAGGTTGGCATTAACCTTAACAGGTTGCTCCACATCGGTTTGCGCGGGGCTGTCATCCGCCTGAGACAGAAAAGGTGTGATCATCAAACATGACAACAATGCCAGTAGCAGCGGCACTTTTAACATTTTTCGCATAGAAGGATGTACCTGAAATTTCACTCAACAAGGGACCTGGGTCTGATCGGCTAAGAATACCTGTTATTTGTGAAAATCCTATCAGGGAAATCTGTGTTAACGGGGCAAGTGCCAGGGGGAAGGCTGGTTGGCTTCGGCAAGCAACTGCCCAGGCCGGGTAGAAAGGGGGCTTAATCGCCCCTTAGCTTAAAATTCTCTGGATAATGTGAGATATCCATTAAATCGAATGGAGCATTCATCTTCATTCATAAGGCTGGAGGCAATAAATACATCCTTTTTATTGCTCTTATTAATATACGTATATTTTGCTGTGAGGGATTTTGTCTGATTATCATAATAGCTTGAGAAGTAATCACTTTCTTTTAATGTCAGCTCGCGGTTCTTAGCCTTGTCTGCGATATAATCTTGTTTTGCCAGCGATTCAGCATAAATTTCAGATACACTTGCAGTGTTAATAATCTCTAAGGCGGTTTTATCTTTTTGGAGAGTAGAAATATCAATTTTTAAGTCTTTCTGGAGAGCTGCAAGCAAAGAAGATTCCATTGATGCGCCAACAGAGGCACAACCATTATCCTGAGCATAGGAGTACACTGGAACCGTAATGAGTGCGCAAATTAATAGAGTTCTCATACTAATCTTCCACGACTAAAATTTTATCACTGCTGGCCGCAATGACTTTACGAGAGGTTAAGTTAAGGATAATACATCCATCTGATGCCTCTCCCGGATGCGCCGCACTATCACCATGTATCATAAAACCATCACGCCCGCACATGCTATTTTCAATATAGGGTATGAGTCTCATTGTCCATGCTCTTGTTTTATGATGGTAGAAAGCAGGGCCGATAGTATAAGTGCCTCTAGGAAGGGGGCCTTTTCCGCTCACGCATTCATTAGCGGAATCGTCTTTGAAATTTGGTCGTCCTGAATAGTTGGCATCGAATTGATAAGTACCATTCAAATAGAAGCTATGAGCGCTCACTTTATAAACCCAAGGCATTATGCAACTCCTTTAATATTATTCCATGAGTCAGAGTGAATGATGTTTCCATCAAGATAATGCCATGTTATTTTTTCATACGCTAAATAGAATGCTTCAAGATGGTTGTGCTTTTCAAATGTTGGGTTTTTAATATCCATCATGAAAGGCTCGATTTCATTGACTCTGACATTTTCCATCGTTACACGAAAATATTCTTCCTCATGGCCATTATAATTAATACGATACAATTTCAATACAGCTTTTTTGAATTTACTGCCAGTTGAAACACTTTTGTAGAGGTAAGGCGATGAACAATCAACCTCTTTGATTAGCGCATAGTCGCCGTGTTGACGCTTGCTGGTAATCTTACCTGTGAGATCGTCTGTGGGTAATTCGACATTGTGCATAAACTCTACAATCTCAATAGAACCTTCTCTGTCATCTACATTAACCGAACCTTTAACATGATTTCCTGCATCATCGGTTAGCCACAGATAAACGGGTATCGCCATTCCTAAATTCCTTCTTAATGAGTTCCGATGTTGAATGTTTATCGTACTCTTCAGTAACCGGATAGTGTGAATGGTTTTTCTGAACAGGTTCTGAAAGAGGTCGCCTTTGCCGTTTACAAGGCTCTCCACTGACATTACTATCCTGTCGAGGGATTAACGGAATGTTAATTCCAACCTATTGATTTCGATTTAAATGACTCGGGGTGCCCTTCTTTGTGAAGGCTGAGAAATACCCGTACCACCTGATCTGGATAATGCCAGCGTAGGGAAGTCAGAGACCCTCGCAGGGTATCGCTTCTTACCGACTGGCAGGAGCATACTATGCAACCTGACCTGTTAAGTTCCGCGCAGCTCGCGCACATTTCACGCCTTTTTCGTAACCGTTCGCCGCTCGTTCACTGCATGACCAATGACGTAGTACAAACGTTCACCGCCAATGTTTTGCTGGCGCTGGGTGCCTCCCCGGCGATGGTGATTGATACCCAGGAAGCCCCGCAGTTTGCCGCGCTCGCTGATGCGTTGCTGATTAATGTCGGCACGCTGACCCAGGAACGCGCGCACGCCATGCGCTTAGCCGTCGACAGTGCCAACGCCAACAACACGCCCTGGGCGCTGGACCCGGTGGCGGTCGGGGGGCTGAGTTTGCGGACGGAATTCTGTCAGCAGCTGTTGGCGCTGCGTCCGGCGGCGATTCGCGGCAACGCGTCTGAAATCATGGCGCTGGCGGGCATGAGCCACGGCGGGCGCGGGGTCGATACCACCGACACCGCCGCCGCTGCATTACCGGCAGGCCAGGCGCTGGCGCGTCAATATTCAACCCTGGTCGCGGTCACCGGTGAAGTGGATTACGTCACCGATGGGCGTCGCACGCAGATGATTCCCGGCGGCGATCCGTTAATGACGCGGGTGGTTGGTACCGGCTGCGCGCTGTCAGCCGTGGTCGCCGGGTGCTGTGCGCTACCGGGCGATGCCCTGGACAACGTGGCTGCCGCCTGCGGCATGATGAAACGCGCGGGGCGTGCTGCAACTGACAACAGCCACGGGCCGGGCAGCTTTGTCGCCGCCTTCCTCGACGCGCTTTACGCGGAGGGCCAGCCATGAAACGGATTAACGCCTTAACCATCGCCGGAACCGATCCGAGCGGCGGGGCAGGGATCCAGGCAGATCTGAAAACTTTCTCGGCGCTGGGGGCTTACGGCTGCTCGGTGGTCACCGCGCTGGTGGCGCAGAATACACGCGGCGTGCAGTCGGTTTATCGCATCGAACCCGATTTTGTCGCGGCTCAGCTGGATTCGGTATTCAGCGATGTGCGCATCGACACCACCAAAATCGGCATGCTGGCAGAAACGGATATTGTCGAGGCGGTGGCGGAGCGTTTGGTGCGCTATCGCATCAAAAACGTGGTGCTCGATACCGTGATGCTGGCGAAAAGCGGCGATCCGTTGTTGTCTGCCTCGGCGGTCGCCACGTTGCGCAGTCGGCTGTTGCCCCAGGTTTCATTGATTACGCCGAATTTGCCGGAAGCCGCCGCGCTGCTGGATGCGCCGCACGCGCAAAGTGAACGCGAAATGCTCGAGCAGGGGCGCGCGCTGCGGGCGCTGGGCTGTGAAGCGGTGCTGATGAAAGGCGGTCATCTGGATGATGCCGAAAGCCCGGACTGGCTGTTTACCGCCGAGGGTGAAAGGCGGTTCACCGCCCCGCGCGTGCAGACCAAAAATACCCACGGTACCGGCTGCACGCTGTCGGCGGCGTTAGCGGCGCTGCGTCCGCGCCACGCAAACTGGCTGGAAACGGTGCCGGAAGCCAAGCGCTGGCTATCGGCGGCGCTTTCCGCGGCGGATTCTCTGGAGGTCGGTCACGGAATTGGCCCGGTGCATCATTTTCACGCGTGGTGGTAGTATACTGGCTGAAACTGTCTGTCAGGAAAACCAGAGATGGAACAAGCGCATACCCGGCTTCTCGCCCAACTGAATGAGCGTATCGCCGCCGCCGATAACATGCCGCTGTACCTGAAATTTGCCGAAACGGTGAAGAATGCGGTGCGCAGCGGTTGGCTTGAGCACGGCAATATTTTGCCCGGCGAACGCGACCTCAGCCAGCTGACCGGCGTATCGCGCATTACCGTACGTAAAGCGATGCAAACGCTGGAAGACGAAGGCGTGGTGACGCGCGCCCGCGGCTACGGGACGCAAATCAACAACATCTTTGAATACTCGCTGAAAGAGGCGCGGGGGTTTTCCCAGCAGGTGGTGCTGCGCGGCAAAAAGCCGGACACGCTGTGGGTCAATAAGCGAATCGTCGAATGCCCGCCGGAGGTGGCCGAACAGCTGGCGCTGGCGCCGAAAAGCGAGGTGTTTTTGCTCAAGCGAATTCGCTACGTGGACGAAGAAGCGGTGTCGATTGAAGAGTCGTGGGTGCCGTCGCACCTGATTGCAGATGCTGACGACATCGGGATTTCACTGTATGACTATTTCCGCAGCCAGCATATTTTCCCGCAGCGCACCCGCTCGCGCGTCAGCGCCCGGATGCCGGACGCTGAGTTTCAGTCGCACATCAAAATGGATGACAAAATCCCGGTGCTGGTGATCAAACAGGTGGCACTGGATCAGCAGCAGCGGCCGATTGAGTACAGCATCAGCTACTGCCGCAGCGATTTATACGTGTTTGTGTGCGAGGAGTAATTCCTCGCGCGTGGGCGCGCAGTCGCCGCCGCGGTGGCTGACCACCCACGACGCCACCGCATTGCCGAGCGTCACGGCGTCGGCCAGCGACCAGCCCGCGGATAACCCCGCCAGCACGCCGCCCGCATGGCTGTCGCCCGCGCCAATGGTGTCAACCACCGTCGTCGGAAACGCTTTCGCCTGCCCACATGCCTCAGCGCCGAAATACCACGCCCCGTCTTTATCCTGACGCACAATCAAGGGCGCATTCCAGCGCGCAAGCCAGGCGTTGCCCAATTCACCTATCTCCTTCGGCAGTTGCTGCTGTTCGGCGACAATCTCCGCTTCCTGACGGTTGAGCGTGATAATGGGCTGACAGGCCATGATCCGCGCGAACAGCGCCTCGGGCAGATCAGCAATGCGCGGCCCGAAATCAATCAGCGCCGTTACGCCGGGCATCGATTCCAGCCAGCCAATCAGTAGTTCTGCGCAGGGCGCGGTGAGCTGATAACCGGAAAGATACACCAGCCCGTTGGCGTCACGCGGCAGGCGCGCCAGCCAGTCGTCATTCCAGGCGTTTTCTACCCCGGTGAACGACATAAATGTGCGTTCGCCGTCCGGCTCGACCAGCGCCAGACACCAGCCGTTGTCGCCTTTGTCGGTGTCGATAATGCTGCTGATGCCCTGACGGGTAAGGTTGTTGCGCACGATGTCGGCCCACACGCCCTGGCCGAGCGGCAGGGCGTTGCAGGCGTTAATGCCCAGACGCTTCAGCGCCACGGCGACGTTCAGCGCGCAGCCGCCAATATTGACGCTTTGCTGTTGTAATTCGATATCGCAGCCGCGCCACGGCAGGGCGTAGGCATCGGCGATGACGTCAATCACCGCCGAGCCGATGACCGTCACCGGGCGCTGCTGGCTCAGTGGCGCACTCAGCATGATGCCTCCCGTCGTTGACGATAGCCCAGCAGGGCCGTGGCGTAGCGGCCAAAGTCGAGCTGATTCACGGCGTCGAGTTCCTGTTTCAGCGCCGGGTCGATGCCATCAATGCCGTGCAGCGCGCCGCAAATCGCCGTCGCCATTGCGCCGATGGTATCGGTGTCGCCGCCGAGGTTGGCGCATAAAATGGCGCAGCGATTCGGGTCCGTCTGTGCCAGTTCAACCATCGCCACCGCGCAGGCGACCGATTCAAGGGTACTGGTGCCCGCGCCGACCAGCTGATAAAGCTGCTCGCTGGCCGATTCCACGCCGTGCGCTTCACGCACGGTTTTCAGCGCCAGCTCGATACGCATCGCCAGCGACGCGTTGAAGGTAGTGATACGTTTTTCCTGCGCCTGACGGGCGACGGCGGGCAGGGCATCGACAATGGTTTGCCAGCTTTCCCCGTCTACGGCGCGGGAAACGGCCCAGCCGATCACCACTGCGCCAGCAACCGCCAAATCGGATTTATGCGTCGGGCTTGAGGCCAGGGCAATGTCATCGATAAAGGTATCGAGGCTCGCGGTTGGTAACACGCAGCCGAGCGGTGAAACGCGCATCGCCGCGCCGTTGGTCACGCCATTGTTTTCCAATTCGCTCACCGGTTTGCCGTCACGAATGGCATTCAGTGCGATTTTTGACGTCGGGCCGAGCACGTTTTTGTTGAAGGCATCGAAGCCTTCCGCCCACGCCAGAATGTGGCGGCCTATCACGTCCGGCACGATCGCGCCGTCGCATTCGATCAGCGCATCCGCCAGGCACAGCGCCATCGAGGTGTCGTCGGTAAACTCCGCGCGTTTGAAATAACAGGCGGCGGTGTTCTCCGCCGGGCCATCGAGAAAACGGTCAATCCAGCCGAAGTGTGCTTTCACGCGGGAACGAGGCCACAGTTCAGAGGGCATCCCCATCGCATCGCCTAATGCCTGACCGTACAGCGCCCCGAGAATTCGTTGGTGTTTCATTTCACTTCCTCATGTGTCATCGCCATGTCGCGTTCGTCGTTGTCGACGTGGATGGCGGTAATGTCTTTGTCCGATTCGCGGAAGAACAGCATAAACAGCACGGCAATCACCGCGATCATGATTGCGCCGAAGGTCCACATGCCTGCCCAGTTAAAGGTCAGCCCATTGACGGGCGTCTTGTAGGCGAACATTTTTTCCATCATGACGCCGCCGAGACGGTAGCCGAGCAGGCTGCCGAAACCCTGACAGCAAAGGGTGATCAAGCCCTGGGCGGCGGTGCGCATGTGAACCGGAGTTTTTTTGTCGACGTAGATATACGCGGTGACGTAGTAAAAATCGTAGCTCACGCCATGCAGCAGAATGCCGAGGAAAAGCAGGCCGTAGGTAAAGTATTGTTCTGCGCCGCCGTAGACGAAAAAGCCGTAGCGAATGGCCGCCGTCACCAGACCCAGTAATAATACCTTTTTAATACCAAAGCGCTTAATGAAGAACGGCAGCGCCAGCATAAAGAAGATTTCGGAGAACTGGCCGAGGGTCATCCAGCCGGTGGCGTTGTGCATCCCGACTTCGGTCAGATAGCCGTTGGCGAAGATGTAATAAAACGCCAGCGGCATCGCGAACAGGAACGAGCAGAAGAAAAAGACGAGGAAATTTTTATCGCGCAGCAGCACCAGCGCGTCTAATCCGAGCATCACTTTCAGGCTCATTTTGCCGGTGCTTTTCGGCGGTGTATCCGGCAGGAACAGCGCGAAAACGCCTAGCAGCGCGGAGCTGGCGGCGGTAATCAGCAACGGAATGGGGGTTGGGGAAATGTCGTTATAGCCCATCATCTGCGGCAGGAAACCGCACGCCAGGCCGGAGGCAATCCAGCCGACGGTGCCCATCACGCGAATGCGCGGGAAGTCGCGTTCGACGTCCGGCACGTGTGAAAACGCGATGCTGTTGGTCAGGGCGATGGTCGGCATATAGGTCAGCGAGTACGCCAGCAGCAGCGGGAAGAAGCCACTGAAGGTCGTTTGCTGCGCGGCGAAGTACATTAAAATCGCCCCGACGAACATCAGCACCGCCAGCACTTTCTGCGCCGGGAAGAAGCGGTCCGTCAGCGAGCCGACGAGAATAGGCGAGAGGATCGCAGCGATGGCGGTACAGGCGTAGGACCAGCCGATTTCTCCGGCGCTAAAGCCGTTTTTGCTCAGCCATAGCCACAGCGGCACAAACCATGCGCCCCAGATAAACCACTCCACGAACATCATGAACGACAGCTTTACTGTAGTTTTCATCTTTAAATCCTTCATGACAGGTAAGGTACGCCTGCACACTACCATTTGATAATACCTTTTAAATACCTTTAGGGTGAATCCTTGAGCGACTTAACACTTTTCCGCACCTGAATCGAGCCAGCGGAATGTGCTTAAAAGGCACGAATAGGCTGGAAAAATCAGCTTCAGGAGACCAGGCTTAGGGTTGCCTGAAAAACAGGCACAGGACATTCATTGCCAGCCTGGCTGGCACTTACGGGAGTTATCGCTATGACTGATATTGCGCAGTTGCTTGGCAAAGACGCCGACAGCCTTTTACAGCATCGTTGTATGACCATTCCGTCCGGGCAGCTTCACCTTCCCGGTTCCGATTATGTCGATCGCGTGATGATTGACAACAACCGTCCCCCAGCCGTACTGCGAAACATGCAGACCCTGTACAACACCGGGCGTCTGGCGGGCACCGGCTATCTCTCTATTTTACCGGTAGACCAGGGCGTTGAGCACTCTGCGGGTGCATCGTTTGCGGCCAATCCGCTCTATTTCGACCCAAAAAATATCGTGGAGCTGGCGATTGAAGCGGGCTGTAACTGCGTGGCCTCAACGTATGGCGTGCTGGCGAGCGTATCGCGCCGTTACGCGCACCGCATTCCGTTCCTCGTGAAGCTGAACCACAACGAGACCTTGAGCTACCCCAATACCTTCGACCAGACGCTGTATGCCAGCGTCGAGCAGGCGTTCAACATGGGCGCGGTGGCGGTAGGGGCGACCATTTATTTCGGTTCGGAAGAGTCGCGTCGACAGATTGAAGAGATTTCTGCGGCCTTCGAGCGTGCGCATGAGCTCGGCATGGTGACCGTGCTGTGGGCGTATCTGCGTAATTCGGGCTTCAAAAAAGACGGCGTGGATTACCACGTTTCTGCGGATTTAACCGGCCAGGCCAACCATCTGGCGGCCACCATCGGCGCGGATATCGTGAAACAGAAAATGGCGGAAAATAACGGCGGCTACAAAGCGGTGAATTTCGGCTATACCGACGAACGCGTGTACAGCAAACTCACCACCGACAACCCCATCGATCTGGTGCGTTACCAGCTGGCGAACTGCTATATGGGCCGCGCGGGCCTGATTAACTCCGGCGGCGCGGCGGGCGATAACGACCAGGTCGACGCCGTGCGTACCGCGGTCATCAACAAACGCGCGGGCGGGATGGGGCTGATCCTCGGCCGTAAAGCCTTCAAGAAATCGATGGCTGACGGCGTGAAGTTGATTAACTCGGTGCAGGATGTCTATCTCGACGAAAAAGTGACGATTGCCTGATACCCGTCCAACTAAAGAAGCCTCCAGGACATCAGGAGGCTTTTTATTGGGGTTCGCTTAGCGCAACAACGGACAGCCCGGCGGCAGGCGACAGCGCAGCGCGTTGGGCAAAATTTCAATCCGGAACTCGCGGCCCGTTTTCGGTTCGCCGTCGAGATTAAAGGTGATGTCGTGCGGCGCGGTGATTTCAAACCACGACGACACGCCGTCAATCAGGTTCGGGTTTTCTTCCGGAGGCGAGAGGGTGGAGAACAGCGCGGGCAGCAATTCCTCACCGGTGAAAATCCGCAGGTGCAGCAGACCGTCGTTGATCAGCGCTTCCGGGCAAAGCTGCTGCCCGCCACCGGCCTGACGTCCGTTGCCGATGCCAATCACCAGCGCGTCGCCTTGCCAGTAAAAACCTTCACCACGAATTTCACAGCGGTCGGCTTTCAGGGTGTCCATGCGCATTAAGCCGTGGATCAGATACGACACACCGCCGAGCGCGGCTTTCAGTTTTTCCGGCGTTTCGCTGGTGATGCGCGTGCCGAATCCGCCGGTCGCCATGTTGATAAAGCAGGTTTTATCGTTGACCTTGGCGATATCAATTTCTTTCGCGTTTCCAGCGATGGCCAGCTTCAGGGCTTTGTTCAGATCGTCGGGCACGCCGACGCTGGTGGCAAAATCGTTGGCGGTGCCGAGCGGCAGAAGGCCCAGCACCGGAATGTGAGTATGTTGGCAATGGATAATCGCGGTCGCGACTTCATTGATGGTGCCGTCGCCACCGCCCGCGATAACCGTCGCCACGCCTAATTCGCAGGCTTCGTCCAGATAGCGCGCCGCATCGCCTTTCTCCCAGGTCACGCGCACATGGATTTCCACGCCTTCGTCGCGCAGCTGGGTGATGGCTTCACGCAGCTCCGGGTTTCCGGCTCCTTTGCCATTTAAGATCAACACGCTGGGTGGAAAGTCAGTCATCCGTTTTATCCAAATTATTCAACATGATAAAAAGTGTACCTTATGATCTGAACTTGTGCATGAGACCAGGCTGAATTAGCGGGCGTCGTGACGCGTTTCTGAACCTGCATCACGACGCAATCGGTCGGTGCTACATGATTCGCTTCCCGGTGTTATCCACCACTTTTTCGCCGTCTTCTTTCGAGAATGAACCTTGCTGTGATTCAGGAAGAATATCCAGCACCACTTCGGACGGTCGGCAGAGCCGGGTTCCCAGAGGCGTAACGACGACAGGGCGGTTGATCAGAATCGGATACTGGAGCATAAAAGCAATCAGCTGTTCATCGGAAAACGTCTCGCCAGCGAGACCCAGCTGCTCGTAAGGCTCCACATTTTTACGTAGCAACGCGCGTACCGGAATGCCCATATCAGCGATAAGTTTTACCAGCTCATCATGAGAGGGTGGCGTGTCGAGGTAATAGATGATCGTCGGTTCATTACCGCTGTTACGGATCATCTCCAGCGTATTACGCGACGTGCCGCATTCCGGGTTGTGATAAATGGTGATGTTGCTCATTTTAATCTCTCATTACGGGGTGATGGAGAGCCGCAGCGCCAGCGCGGCCAGAGTGACAAACAGCACAGGTAACGTCATGACAATGCCGGTGCGGAAATAGTATCCCCAGCTGATGGTCATATTTTTCTGCGTCAGAACGTGCAGCCACAGCAGGGTGGCCAGACTGCCAATCGGCGTGATTTTGGGACCTAAATCGCAGCCAATGACGTTGGCATACACCATCGCTTCTTTGATGACGCCGGTTGCGGTGCTGCCATCAATCGATAGCGCGCCAATCAGCACGGTCGGCATATTGTTCATGATTGACGAAAGGAATGCGGTCAGGAAACCGGTCCCAAAGGTGGCGGCCCAGAGTCCTTTTCCGGCAAGCAGATTCAGTACCCCGGATAGATAATCCGTAAGCCCGGCGTTTCTCAGACCGTAGACCACCAGGTACATGCCAAGAGAAAAGACCACAATCTGCCACGGCGCGCCGCGCAACACCTTGCCAGTATTGATAGCGTGCCCTTTCTTCGCTACGGCAAACAGGACCGCAGCGCCAACGGCGGCAATTGCGCTGACGGGGATCCCCAGCGGCTCAAGCACAAAGAAACCGACAAGCAGCAGGACCAGAACAACCCAGCCTGCTTTGAACGTAGCCGGGTCTTTAATCGCGCTGGCAGGCTCTTTCAGCAAGGCAATGTTGTACGTCGCCGGGATGTCTTTGCGAAAGAACAGATGCAGCATGACCAGCGTGGCAATAATGGCGGCCATATCAACCGGAACCATGACTGACGCATATTCCGTAAAACCAATGTGGAAGAAGTCCGCAGAGACGATATTGACCAGGTTCGACACGATAAGCGGCAGGCTGGCGGTATCGGCGATAAACCCGGCGGCCATGACAAAGGCCAGCGTCGTGCCTTTGCTGAACCCCAACGCGAGCAGCATGGCAATGACGATGGGTGTCAGAATGAGTGCCGCTCCGTCGTTGGCAAACAGGGCGGCGACCGTCGCACCCAGTAAAACAATCCAGGTAAAAAGGAGCCGCCCACGCCCGCGTCCCCAGCGAGAAACGTGCAGGGCCGCCCATTCAAAGAAGCCCGATTCGTCGAGCAGCAGGCTGATAATAATCACCGCGATAAAGGTCGCGGTCGCGTTCCAGACGATATTCCAGACCACCGGAATATCGTCGAGTTGAATAACGCCGAAGGCCAGTGCGAGGACCGCGCCAATGCTCGCGCTCCAGCCAATACTCAAGCCTTTCGGCTGCCAGATAACCAGAATCAGCGTCAGTAAAAAAATACTCCCGGCCAATAACATTTCATACTCCGTCACATATGTTTAAATGGATGTGTTTGTGGGGTTTAGCAAGCTGCTGAGCCCGCCTTCGCCAGCCATTCGCGGACATCTTCCCGCATGCATTGCCAGGCTGTGGTAATGGTTTCTGCCGCCCATGCAGGCATGTGTGGCGAGAGTCGATAGTAAACCCACTTGCCTTCACGACGATCCAGTACCAACTCGGCATCACGCAGTATGGCCATGTGTCGGGATATTTTAGGCTGTGATTCCGACGTCGCACCGCAGATGTCACAGACGCACAGTTCCCCGGATTCTTTCAGCAGCATGATGATGGCCAGCCGGGTGTCATCAGACAGAACTTTGAAAAGCTGAACAGGTAGTAGCATTTTTAGTCTCAGTGCATTTAAACTACACATATGATAATTCATATGTGATAGGTTTTAAATCATCATATTCAGATGAAGGAATAAAAATGGAAAACTTTCCAGCACTGACCGCTGAGTGCGTTGATCACCAGATTGCAAAACGACTGCAGATGCAGGAGCCGCCACGTATCCTGATCCTGTATGGTTCGGTCAGGGAGCGTTCCTATAGCCGGTTTGCGGCCGAAGAGGCGGGGCGGTTATTAACGGCAATGGGCGCTGACGTAAAAATGTTTAACCCTTCCGGTTTGCCGCTGCCGGACGATGCACCGGAAACGCACCCAAAAGTGACAGAGCTTCGTGAGCTGGTGCGTTGGAGTGATGGAATGGTCTGGAGTTCGCCGGAACGACACGGGGCGATGAGCGCGGTCATGAAGGCTCAGATTGACTGGATCCCGTTAAGTGAAGGCGCGGTTCGTCCCTCTCAGGGCAAAACGCTGGCGGTCATGCAGGTTTGTGGCGGGTCGCAGTCGTTTAACGCGGTCAATCAGATGCGTATTTTGGGGCGCTGGATGCGCATGTTCACTATCCCGAATCAGTCTTCCGTGGCAAAAGCCTGGCAGGAGTTCGATGATGATGGACGGATGAAACCTTCTTCCTGGTACGATCGTATCGTCGATGTCGCCGAGGAATTATTTAAGGTCACGTTGTTACTCAAAGGGCATAAAGCGTATTTGGCAGACCGTTACAGTGAGCGTAAAGAGAGCCACCAGGCGCTATCGGCACGCGTTAATCAGGCGAAGATTTAAGCTGCAGTAGGCCCGGTCAGCGTAGCGCCACCGGGCATGCGTGTTTAATGCGCCGTTGACCAGCGCGGCGCCTTCAAATCTCCCGCGAACATCCACACCAGTTCACACAACAACCCGCGCAACGTTTTTTCCATTTCTGGCAATAACGACTGTTGGCACAGCATCTGGGTCAGCGACTGGCAGTAGTCGCACAGCGCCTGCGCATCGGGTTCGAAAAATTGTTGTGTTTCTGGCAGCGTCTCGACGGTAAAACGCGCAATCAGATGCGGCGGAATGGGGTCGTGGAGCGTCGGGCCGAGCAATGCCAGGCAGGCGCTGAGTCGGCCTAACAGCGCCATTTTGTACACGTCGTCGTTGCATTCCATCAGGGTTTCAGCGAAGCGGTCACAGCAGTCGGCCAGATCGGTAAAATCCGTTGCGGCGGTAAAAGGGAAGGTCAGTAAATCGCAGTCAGGAGAAAGGAGGGTTGTCATAGGTTGAACTCCACTAAGTAACAGCTTCATGCCGCCAGCGGAGAGGTCAATCTCACGGGTGGCGGACCGGGCGGGGTTGACCTTACCGGCCTTAGTGACACCGGCGCGTCTTGCGACGCCCCCGCCCGGCCCACCATTGGAGTGTAGCCGTGCGCACGACACAAAAAAAGGCGCAGACGCGCCATTGTGTCGTCACTAAGGTTGTTCAGGAGGTCAAGCCCGGCACCTGATTTTGCAGATGCCGGGGGAGAATACTTCGCTTGTTGAGGGCAGACAAGTATTTATCCGGAGTGCAGGAAAGCGGCTGGTGGTCAGTACAGGCATGATGAAAAACTCGGCTATGAGCGCTAAGAGGGCAATATCAAAGCTATGGCTTCTTTTTCCGTAAAAGGAAAACGGCAACTGCCGTCAGAACACCGATAAGTGGCATAGCGCCAGCACCGGCCAGAAAGTTATGGTGATCTATCCGATTATTCCTTCGAATATCAGCCAGGCGGGTAAGCGCGTTTTCTCTGTTATTCGAGCTAATTTCTTCAAATTGCTTTTCATAACCCTGTTTAATTAAACGAAAAGCCTCGTCCTCTTCCGATGTTTCCAGCGCAACGATTTTCTTATTTTTTTTATAAAAATGGTAATCAGGCATTTGCTTATCCATACGGAAGAAGTCGGTAAAATAATATAGGCCTCCGGGTTAATTCTGTACACAGACACTGAATGTCCCTTTGAAGGCCTACCGATTGTACTTTCGGATATGCCCGCTCCTGGCACGACCAACTAGAGATAAGTAGAAAGAACAGAAGAGCCAGGGGAAACAGGTGTGGCTTACTGTCGCAGGATGCAGTTTTGCAAACCCGGCCAGCGCAAAGAAATTACCGACATCATGCGCCGCTATGCCCTGAAAGAAGATGGTGATGAGCGGGGCGCTGCGAAACAGCGCTTTCAGGCAAAGCATCTCAATCAGGGGGGCGCGGCAGGTTATATTGCAAAATACATCGCGAAAAATATCGACGGTTACGCCCTCGATGGCCAGCTCGATCATGACACCGGCAAACCACTACAGGATACCGCTGCCGCTGTAACGGCATGGGCGTCGACGTGGCGCATACCTCAATTTAAACCGATTGGCTTGCCTACAATGGGCGCTTATCGCGAGCTGCGCAAACTGCCTCGTGGCGTCAGTATCGCTTCGGAATTTGACGAGCGCGTCGAAGCGGCTCGAGCTGCGGCCGATGAAGGAGAGTTTGATTTATACATCGCTGCGCAGGGTGGGGCGAATGTGGCACGCGACAGCCAGACCGTCAGGGTGGCCCGCAACGTGTCTGATGAGGTCAACGACTACGAAGAAGACATCGAGCGCATCGTCGGGATTTATGCCCCGCATATAGGCGCTAATCACATTCACGTTACCCGGTCGGCAGACTGGCGCATTGTTCCAAAGCTTTTGGCCGTTGAGCCTTTGACTTTAAAAAGCGGTATCACCGCGCCTCGGAGTCCTGTCAATAACTGTGGGAAGTCTGAGGAGAAGAATGAGCTAAAAAAATTATTATGGGTTCGCAAAATAGAAAATGAATAAATTTTCTAAAAGAGAACTCTATAAAAACTATTGAAGGGGAGGGCAATGGAAACAGGGAAGATACTGAATTGGGTGATTAGTGGTTATGCTGCAGACACTACAGCTATGGGTTAAGCAATTAGCAGTGCTCTTTAAGGGAGCATGAAATCGTGAAAATGAAGCCCTCTGATAAATACCGAAGAGGGCTTCATTGAACTATTCAACGAAGTTTTTGACAGGGAGGAGAATGTTTTTTAAATCTGGAGACTTGTGTAAGTGCGCAGTAAGCAATTCATAAGCCGTGTCAAAATTTGCGAATTTTGTATTTAACGATTTATTGCCAATACTTTGGATTTTTGTTCGGATGAATCGATGCAACGATGCTTTTAACATCTTACCAGGGAAAGTTTTTATCATTTCACAGTCAACTGTGAAGCATGATGCGAAACATTCATCGATGTCATCTTGGCTGACGCCTTCGGGTATTAACTGGTTTATTAACGCATCTGCTCTTTGTGGGCAAACTTCCCACCCTTCAGTATTGCAGATAAAAGTCTCGCTCCATGTTGGAGTAAAAGAACCTATTTGTCTAGCAGGGATAATGACTCTCTGATAATAGACGATTGCTTTCAGAAGTTTAAGGAGAACATTTTTGTTACTATTGTCGAAGTCACTGATGGAAACGAGTTTTTTAACATCTGAGACCTTACATTTTAGTGAAATAGCAAGGGCAGATGCGATCACTTCGTTGCAAAAGAAATAATTTTCTATTGAATATCGTTCAAGATAAACCAGATTATCATACTCTAGATATACGTCGTCGAAATCTTTATCAACTATGAATAAACAATTTCTTAGGTTATTATTTGTAGTGAGGAACTCTTGTATTGCAACTTTTCCCCCTGCGTAAACAACATCAAAATCAGCACTATCCTCTGTGATACATCTAATGACATAGTCATAAATCGGCATGTCATGTGCGCCTTCAACCACAACAAATTTTAAGCTTTTCTGCCTTGAAATACGTCTCAAATTTTCTTCGGCACTATATCTCGGAATTCCCGCCATTATTTGCACTCCGATAAATCGATCTCAGCTCCGCCTTTCGCACTGATCGCAGGAGAATGGGTCGCAACGATAACTTGGGAAAGTGGTGATAATTTCTGAATAGATGGCAATATCATTCTTTGCCAATCTAAGTGCAATGAGAGCTCTGGTTCGTCGGCAACAAATATAGAACCAACATTTTTAGACAAAGCGGCCCTGCCTAAAATTGTAATGATGTGCTTCTCTCCTGAGGAAAGATCAGATAAATGAATTCTTCTACCGCCACTCGTTATAGTAAACCGGCCGTCTTCAGTTATTTTGAAGTGTTTCTTTTCACCTAAGTAGCTATTTATTTCATGTTCATAATCAGTGAAAATTTTCAGTATCTCACTTTTCTCATTTTGCATTTTTTCTACATCAGAAACGATATTTAAAAAACGATCGTAAAAATGAGTTATCGAGAACAAAGAAAAATAACTAGCATCGAATTCTTTTTTGGTTTTGTCTATTTTCTCTCTGTCCGCACCACTTCGCTCAAGTGCAGAGTATTCATTCCAAATTTCTTTGCATCGAGCGCTTAAATCATTCCAAACTTTAAAGTGTTCGTATACTTTTTCTTCTGGGACATCGATATTAGCTTCCTTAAGCTTTTTAAAATAGACTCCTGCATCTATCTCTGTAATATTAGTCGAAATAGCTTTGGAAATATGCTGAAATGCTTTGCTGGTTTCCTTAACAATCTTGTTGTCTATCATAACTTTTTCAATTATTTTAGATTTTAAATTTTCCAGAGATGTTGTGATTCTCTTTCTACGTTCATTTACCTCATCGATGAATTGTGATTGGATTGATGAGATTACTCTTAGACTCGGGTCCATAATTTCTGAAATTTGCTTAGAAGATAATTGTCTCCGTCTAAGAGCCATGTGCAAATATTCATCTTGATCGCCGCTTCCAAAAATTTCTGAATCATGAACGCGTAATAACGGTACATGTGTGAGTGAGATATCATCCTCAATTCTGCCTCGTATTAATGCAATCTGAGGGTCTATTTGATGACGAGTAGTATCATCAAAATTATCATTATTTCTCGTGTTTTTAATTAGTAGGTGTTCATCTTCTGCATGGAAGTGATAATCAAAATGTTTTTCCCAGAAACCTATTACCGACTTTTCAAGTATTTTTGTAACGGTTAAATATTTTCTAGCTCGAACCTGTCCACTTTTCGCAAGGTATATTGTGATTGTAGAAAATGGTATCTTTATTAATTTATCTAATTCAACTGAAATAGAACTAACAATCAAGTTTATAATAGATGTCTTGCCCGTCCCATTGTCCCCGAAAATACAGTTGCAGCCTTGGACTAAATCTATATCATAGTTATTATTTTCTTCAAATAATCCTTTTATAACCACTTTTTTAAGATAGTTTTCCATTTCTCACCGTGTTTTATCTTTGATTTTGAGGGGGTTGCGTTTTATTTTTAACAGTCTTAGGCCTTTTTTTCAAGCAAGATTGTTGAAAGTTAACGTGAAGAATATGCATCTTTCTGCATGTCATTGCATGAGAAAAAACATTCGTGCGATGAAGTGCGTGCAACGCCAGCCATGAGGTTAACAGTTGTATGCAAGTGCATTAAAACCGACCCACGAAGCGGGCAGGCGTGGCGGGGAAAGCATTGCGCGCCCGGCGTGGTGCTGATAATTATTTTCTCACGTCTGTGCGCGTCGCTGTGAGGTCGTAACCTTTGCGGATGAGCGGTAAGGTGTCGCGGTGTGTTGTCGGCGTGTGGGGCTGCTGTGAGCGTCTGATGCGGGGCAATAAAATGCCGCCTTTCGGCGGCTGCGGTTGTTACTCGTCCTTGGGCTCGAGTGAGTATTTTTTAAAGCGGATAACCTCTTCGCCTGCCCATTCGTTCAGCTCCATGAAGCGTGACTGTAACGGGCTGAGCTCGTTCCGCACAAAGACCTTCGCGACCTTCTCAACGTCTCCCACTGAGCCGACATTCTCCGGTTTGCCCCCCATGAGCTGGAACGGAATGCGGTGCGCATCGAGCATATCGGCGGCGCTAACTTTTTTGATGTTAAAAAAATCATCTTTCGTCGCGACTTCGCTTAGCGGCACGATTTTAATCCCGTCGGCTTTGCCGTTCGGCGCGTAGAAAAACAGATTCTTAAAATTCCCGAGTCCTTTTGAGTCGCGCATCGCCTTGCGCAGCGCTTCGACGTCGGTGCTGCTTTGCGCAGCATCGGTGACGCACATGATGTACCCGGCGTGCACCCCGTTCTGGTAATACTTGCGGCGAAACAGGGCGCGGATTCATACAGTCAGGCGCAACTGAGTGCGCTCAGGTATTCAGGCAGGCCGTAGATTCAATTCGGCTCGATTCATTGTCTATCCTACAAATCAGAGTTTGCTCTTCTGGATAGGATTGCCGCTTTTAATTGCTCATAAAGGATATCGCTTAATTCGTGTAATTCATTGTTTTCACTTCGAAGTGGAATACCGTCTTGGTGTAAAACAAGATCATTGAATGAGCCCATGCCGCCAAAAAGCCCTCTTAATGAATGGAGAGCAGAATCGTAATCAATATCAAGTTCACCACGCAGGGCTTCAAAGGGGTTTACCCACCGGCATGCCGTAGGGTTGGATGATAAAATATGAATAATGCTATCAATTGTTATTTTTATCTCTTCTTTCATTGAAAGTCTCGACTGCTCAGTAATTTAACATTGGGATTTTCCCACCGCTTAAGGATAACTACCTATTCTGTGCAGCCGGAGTAAAGTGCTATATGGAACCCCATTTGCCCAATATTGGCCTTCGTTCATGCAGGTATCTGAATTTCACGGATTCAGTGCCATTAGGTCATATGGGTCTTCAGTTAAGCAAAATTACCCAATGTCGACAGATAAAGACGCTAATTTTTCTGCAATGGCCTGTTCTGTCTGCTCATCACCATCGAGACCCATAGACTCAATGACTGAACGAAGAAATGTATAAAATTCCACGGTACTTTTCTTCTCAGCAACCATATGACAAAGCGGAACAACATAAGCGTCATATTCGTCATTGGCCTCATCAAACTCATTAATACCAATTGGATCCCATTCGTTAAGGAGAATTGATTTAACGGTTTTTTGCAGTGTAGTGCTGTTCATCATTTAGGCGCTCCAGGTATTACTGTTACAATATTTCCAGTATTCGAATTCACAATGACACGCAGATTATTAATTGAGTCATAATATCCAGTTGTGCCTGCTTTAGTAGAAAATAGTTCTCCTGCGTTAATCGTACTCTGGATTGCCGAAGGCGGTACACCTCGCCCTTGCATGCGATCGAGTGCATGAGCTGAATACTTTAACTCGCCAATGACCGTTGGACTATTGTTTCCTAAGGCATTCATGGGATAGCCCGAACGCCCTGTAGGGAAGTAGGAGCCGACATCGCTTTTAGATAATGGGGAAAGTGTCTTTATCTCACTCATGGGGCTTAGTCGCCCAAGGCCAAAAGCCGCCGCCACGGATGCAGCAGCTATGACGGTACCTTTGGTCTGCTCATTCATTATCTGGTCATAACCGGCAGGGGCATTCCCACCAAGCTGTTCAGCCGTATTATGAAAATCTTCTGTGTTGCCGTTATAAACGCCACCTGCGGCGAGAAGCCGCCCGGCTGCTTTACTGTTGATGGTTTTTGTAGCTTGTGCGTGCTGTATTGGTGCGTCCGCGTAGTGCTGTTTGACAGTCGGCGCAGGCTTTCTGCCTTGATGATTATTCAGAATGTACTCGTAAAGATCTCTGACTTCTATTCTAAAACGGTCGCTGTAGTGATCCATGAAACAGTCGTAAATCAGGTTACTGTTTTCATCGAAATAGAAAGGATTACTAAAATGGCTCCAGTCTTCCCACTTATCAATCCCCACCATTAAGCCGTGCTCTAGCTGAAATTCGACGTCATCGTAAAGCCTATCGTACTGATGGTGGGGTTTGCGTTGGTAGCCAGTAGCGAAAAACCGATGCTGGCGAACCTGTGTCCTGTCGGGGACTTGCTGAGGAATGAGAGAACGTGTGTATTTGCTGTAATCGAGCTCATAGTAAATGGCGGCTCTTGCCAGCGCCTCATCCGGCGTCAGAATGAATTGAATATCCTCTGGCGCCAGGTAGAGCATTGCATCCCATCGCGTATATAACGTGAACATCAAGTTCTGGCCTTAATCCATTAAAGGTGTGTGGATTTTTATCTCAATCTGGCGAGGAATCAAGCAATACGAACATTGAGGGTTGGCTTCTCAATGTGCTGTGGATCGTGCGAGGGGGATAAATTGATGTACAAAACCAAAAAATAAGCCCGCGTAAGGGAGATTACGCGGGCTAAGGAGGTGGTATCTGGTACAGCTAGCATTTATGGGTTATGTTTTTCAGCGCTTTGGATAATACCCGTATCAAGCGAAGCGGTATGTGATCCGTTTCTAAGATTTTTCCCTACTGAAAAAATAACCGTTATGAACTACTTCAGCATCGGATTACGGGTGTTCTCTCCGTCAAAATTGCGCATCAGCAGCGCATATTCCAGCGCAATCTCTTCCGGCACAGGGATCCATACGGTGTGACCATCGCCAGGCGCGACGTCGGTCGGCTGCCCTTTGTTGGTTTCCATGTGCTCGAGGGTGAAGTTGATGTTGCCCTGTGGGGTCATCAGCTCAAGGTTGTCGCCTTTGAGGAACTTATTCTTCACCGCGACGGCCGCGAGGCTGCCTTTGCGTTCCCCGGTAAATTCACCGACAAACTGCTGGCGCTCGGAAACGGAGAAACCGTATTCGTAATTCTGGTAGCTGTCGTGGGTGTGACGACGCAGGAAACCTTCGGTGTAACCGCGATGCGCCAGCCCTTCGAGGGTTTCCAGCAGCGAGGCGTCGAACGGTTTGCCTGCGGCGGCATCGTCGATGGCTTTGCGGTACACCTGCGCGGTGCGGGCGCAGTAGTAATAGGATTTGGTGCGGCCTTCGATTTTCAGGGAATGCACGCCCATTTGCGTCAGACGTTCCACGTGCGCGACGGCACGCAGGTCTTTGGAATTCATAATATACGTGCCGTGCTCATCTTCGAACGCGGTCATGTATTCGCCCGGACGTTGCGCTTCTTCCAGCATAAATACGCTGTCAGTTGGCTGGCCTTCGCCCAGAGTTGGCTCGACGTTTTTCACCGGAATAGGCTCGTGCTTATGCACGATATTGCCGATGTCGTCCTCTTTGCCTTCCTGAACGTTATATTCCCAGCGGCAGGCGTTGGTGCAGGTGCCCTGGTTCGGGTCGCGCTTGTTGATGTAGCCCGACAGCAGGCAGCGGCCGGAATAGGCCATGCACAGTGCGCCGTGCACGAAGATCTCGAGTTCCATATCCGGAACCTGTGAGCGAATCTCTTCGATTTCTTCCAGCGACAGTTCGCGGGAGAGGATCACGCGGGTCAGGCCCATCTGCTTCCAGAATTTGACCGTCGCCCAGTTAACGGCGTTGGCCTGCACGGAGAGATGCACGTCCATCTGCGGGAAATGCTCACGCACCAGCATAATCAGACCCGGATCGGACATGATCAGCGCATCCGGCCCCATATCCACAACAGGCTGCAAATCGCGAATGAAGGTTTTCAGCTTGGCGTTGTGCGGCGCAATGTTGACCACCACGTAGAATTTTTTACCGAGCTCATGGGCTTCGTTGATGCCCTGCTGCAAATTCTCGTGGTTGAATTCGTTATTGCGCACGCGCAGAGAGTAACGCGGCTGGCCGGCGTAGACCGCATCGGCACCATAGGCGAAAGCGTAACGCATATTTTTAAGCGTTCCCGCCGGGGAAAGGAGTTCCGGTTTAAACATGATTTTCTCGTTCTGATGACAGGTCAGACTCGCTTCGCGGGGAAGCGATTGGGGAGGTTCCCCTACTTTAAGGGCGGGAATTGTAGCGCTGCGGGGGAGGGGAGTAAACCTTTGCGTGTCAGGGAATGCCGCGTGGCGCTTCGCTTGCACCGGCCCGAACGGGCGGCCAGGGCAGACGAGGCGCCTTCACTGCGCGTTACGTCAGGCGGCAGGAATCCGCTTCCCAACGGTAGCCAACACCATACACCGCGCGAATGAATGACTGCTCGGCGTCCTGCGCTTCGAGCTTACGACGCAGGTTTTTAATGTGGCTGTCGATGGTGCGGTCGGTGACCACGCGGTAATCATCGTACAGATGGTTTAGCAGCTGTTCGCGTGAGAACACTTTGCCCGGCTCCTGCGACAGCGTTTTCAGCAGGCGGAACTCGGCGGGCGTGAGGTCCAGCAGCTTGTTGCGCCATGAGGCCTGGAAGCGGCTTTCATCGACAATCAGCGGGCTTTCGGCGTCCATCGCCTGCAGTTCGCGCTGCGGACGGCAACGGCGCAGGATCGTTTTCACCCGCGCCACTACTTCACGCGGGCTGTACGGTTTGCAGATGTAATCATCCGCGCCGATTTCCAACCCCAGCAGACGGTCGATTTCTTCGATTTTGGCGGTGACCATCACAATCGGCACTTCGGAGAAACGGCGGATTTCGCGGCACAGCGTCAGACCGTCGGTGCCCGGCAGCATCAAATCCAGCAGAATCAAGTCCGGCGGAGTCTGATGCACGTAGCTCAGCACTTTGTCGCCGTGATTAATCAGCGTCGGCGCGTAGTTGGCCGCCAATAGATAATCAATCAGCAGCTGTCCCAGCTTGGGTTCGTCCTCGACAATCAGGATGCGTGGGGTTTTATCATCAATCGGTAATTCGGTCATACGGCTCCTGGTAAATCGCGGTCCAGAG
>Ga0209281_1000957_pt1 | contig 23436 bp, 17 predicted proteins | sample MedtruBG_FD_187514 | JGI IMG/M metagenome (GOLD analysis project Ga0209281, IMG submission 187514) | Root nodule microbial communities of legume samples collected from California, USA - Medicago truncatula BG (SPAdes) (version 2) | ecosystem: Host-associated > Plants > Roots > Nodule | place... | reverse complement strand
AAGTTAATACTTCTGGTCTAAAAGATAATCTGCTTTTCCCAAAGTTAGAAATACTTCAGATGTATAAAGATTTAAATGGTGAAATATTAACTGTCGGCTCTGATGCACATACAAATGATAGGGTTGGTGAAAAAATAAATTATATATATGACCTTTTAAAAGATATAGGCTTTAAATACATATTCACTTACACTAACAGGCAAACTAAGGGAATTCCTTTGTAAGGAAACAATCAAAATAAATATAGATAAACAACACATAGCTTAGAATTATGCGATAAACTAACCGAAATTATATAAATGTTTATTTCATAGGACTAGTAAAAATTTTGCTGAAAGTACTAAATTGCAGGTTGCACCACTAATGCTTGCTCCCAATTTCATTGTGACAAGCATTAGTGGAACAACCTACAATTAAGTACTTTTAGCAGCTTATTTTCCCATGCCTATTTCACAAACATTTATATAATTTCTTTGTTTTGATCTAAATTCAAATCTAGGATATTGCTGTATATATTTCCGATTACATCTAGTTTTAGGATTTGATACCTATAAACAAATTAATACTTAGGCTTATTATCTGAAGATAATAAGTTATTATATGAAAAATTGTTTTCTTCTGCTTGCTTACATGGCTGTCAACAAAATGCAAATTAGGGTAACTTTTTATATACCATTACTATATATTTTAGTATTTAACCATAATTTCATCGCAGAGCTATAATTATTACACCATTTTACTGCATTACTATCTTCTTATATCTTCTTTTTGAATATCTATTATTTCTGCATCGGTATTGGATTCTATAAAATTAATAATATTTTCCATTGTTGAATCACTTTGGGCTGAGCTTGAACATAAGCCTACAATTCCTATAACTATTTTTTTATGTATATCTTGTTCTTCTGCTTCTACAACCGATATATTGAATTTATTTTTTAGCTTTTGAACAATACTTTTTACAATCATTCTTTTTTCTTTTAATGAATGTACCCATGATGCTCTTAAGGTAATTTCCATATATAAAATATTCATATATTCCTCACATTCTATGCTTATTATAATTAAGTATATATACATTCATACTCTCATGTATATATAGTTTAGCATATTTTTAATTATGCAAAGTTATATTACAGATACAATTTAGTTTCAACTCTTCTATCATATTCTGACCAAGAACCTGATTGTGTTACATTTTTTATTTGAGATATCTTATTCATAGTTGCATCTATTGAATCAGCGTAATTTAATATAAAAGCCTCTTCCATTCTCATCTCTCTTGGAGAACCATATTCAAGTTTTCCATGGTGTTGAACAACGCATCCTTTTATTCTCATAATAAAATCCTCACTATAAATCTCTGATTTGCTCATAATAGCCTTATCTATCATCTCAACGCCAATAACAATATGTCCTTCCATTTCACCTCTAAGAGTATACTTAAAAGGCCCATCAAAGTATAATTCATATATCTTACCTATATCATGAAGCTTTGCAGCTAAAATAGCAATTTCTGTTCTTCTGCAATTATATTTTTCACATAGCATTTCGGTCACCTGAATAACACTTAATGTATGTTCTGCTAGCCCTCCAATATAATTGTGATGCATAGAAACTCCGCCTATTCCTTTTTTAAATCTTTCTAAAAATTTTTCATCATTAAAGAAATAGTCATTTAAAGTTTTTGCTTCTTCTGACAATATGTATTTCTTTGTATAATTTTCGATATCGTTCATAATATCTTCTATAGGTCTGCTTACTGTCGGCAAATAATCAGAAGCATTGTAATCAGAAACAAACTCATAATCTTTTACATCTAAATTATTATCTTTTATTCCTTCAATTTCTAATACTCTGCCCTCAATAATATCGTCTTTTTTATTTGGCAGGTTAGCTTTTATCTCTCCACTTCTATCAGCTAATATACATACGACTTTAGAAGAATCTCTAAATAGTATTCTCATTAACATTAAAGATAACTTTATATTTTTTCCACTTTTCATATCACTTAAAAAATTCTCTTTTGTACTCATTTCTTCCTCCCATTTAAACATAATTTCTAAGATATAGTATATGTAAAAAAAATATTTATACTTATTCTCCGTTATGTTTATATTAGGAAAATTTCTTTATTCGAAAAAATAATTTTAATTTACGTATTTTAATAATATATTTTTAACATTAAAAACTTAATCTAAGACCCTTCCGGCGTATTTCATACTTGATGTTGAAAGTCGAGAAATCTTTACAACATCCCCTGTATGCGGTGCCTGAATATACATATCATTACCAATATACATCCCAACATGTGTTGAATCTGAAGGTTTATTGAATACTAAATCTCCTGGCTTAATCTCTAACATATTGATTGTTGTCGCAAACTTCTGCTGCTCTTCAGATATCCTCGGTATATCTATTCCTTGTGATTTAAAAACATATTTCATAAGGCCGGAACAGTCAAAACCTTCTGGTGATTCTCCTCCCCATAGATATGGCACTTTCAAATATTTTTCAGCCTCTTCAATTAATTTCTTTTCTCTATCACTAATATCAGACGGTAAGGTTACTGGAACAGTTATATCTGTACTATTAGATAACAGCGCTCCGTTTTCGTTAACATATTTTAAAAGCCTTTGCTTTTGGTCTTCCAAATCCTTAATTTTATTTTCTATTTCCTCTTTACTTTTTTCTAGCTCTTTATACTGAACATCAATGTTATCCTTCATATCCAAAATTTTTTTTCTTGATTCTTTTGCTTCCACGATTAGCTTTTTATCATTTGTACATATGTGATTTATTAAAGATAATTTTTGTACCGCATCTAAAATATTTCCCGAGGAAAATAATGCATCCATATATTGAAAAGATGTAATTTCAAGACCTCCATTTAGTTGAATTCCATTTAATCTTTCAGCTAGTTGCTTATCTCTTTCTTCAACCTTTTCTTGTGCTATTTCCAATAACTCAGTATTATCTTTTATTTCACTTTCTTTTTCTACGATCTGTTCTTTCAATTTATTAAGGTTGTCCATATTACTTTCAATCTTATTATCACATTCCTCTATTTTTTGCACCGTTTGTTCAAGTGACAATATCTCAGGGTCTGCATGCACTTGCAAATTAGCACTTGTTACTGTTGCAAAAAATAGTAAAGTTGCTACTATAAAGCTACACTTTCTTTTCATTTTATCCTCCTTCAGTCACTTAATATTCTTATTACTCAAACCTCACATCATACTACTTAAGATTTAGTAGATAAATGCATTTTGTTGGATTTATCCGTTATTAATTTCTTAGAAATTTTATTAAACCTTTTTAAAATTATATATATTATAAGAAAATATTCTTTATGACTAGAAATAATGTATATACAGAAACTAATATTGTTTAAAAGGTCCGATACTAAATATTATAATACATGATTCAGTGGCATTTATTAACATTCTATTAAGATTTATTATTTATGATAATAGAAAATACTCTCCATAAATAAATCTTTTTTACTGCCTGATTATCGCATACTTATACTTGCATAATCATTAAAATATTAACTATATCTTTAATAAGTGTTTAATATGATATTTGATACTTTACGATTTTTATAAATAAGCTAAATTCAAAAAATTCTGTAAATTTTATCGATTATGAGTTATTTTTATTTCTTTATTATCACAAATACAATATTAAATTTATTTTTATTAATATCATCAAATATATGGACACTTTTTTGATAAATGGTAATTTTTGTTGAGGTGTAAATCCCAGAGAAATGACTTATATTATAGATATAGTAATTACATTAGTACATCCTACTATATAAAATTAAAGTAAGTTGTTTAAAATGGAGGGGATTATTATGAATTCTAAAATTATAAATAAACCTAATATAAAATTATTAACTTATACTCATGATAAAAATATTACCAATAATAAAATTTTAAACAATATAGCCCAAGCGTTACACTTTATATTGACTTCACTAACTAGTGATAAAAAAGAATATAATTATGATAGAAATGCATTTGATTCAAGATATCACGCTTATAATGATATAACTGATACTACTGAGCTTAGATTAATAGCCTCAAGAAGAACTTTTCCATAATATTTGACTTATTAAAATAAATATGATTTTTAAAACCATAAATCGTATTTAAAAATATATTTTAAAATAACAATGAAAATGAGCTATTAAAGTTTCTAACAATAGTTAACTACGTTTGAAACTTAAACAGCTCATTTTTTCATAAAAAATATTTATCTATGAAATCATATGCTAATTTTTAGCATTACTTTCAGTGGAATTTTATTATTTATTTAATAAACTATGTATTATTCTAGTAGCATCCATATATTTAGCAATTGATCTACCGTGATTTAATCTATTTATAATTCTAGCTGAAAGCTGTGACAAGTCAACACCTATAAACCATGGTTCATTTAATAGACCTTCTGGTATATATGTTAAGTTTGTAGAATATATTCTAGATATTAATCCATCTTCATATGCCTTTCCAAACTTTTCAAGACCTTCTGTAAAGAAAGCAAAAGTAGCTGCTACATATACATTCCTAGCGTTTCTGTTCTTTAATTCCTTTGCAATGTCAAGAACAGATTCACCAGATGCTATCATGTCATCAACAATTAAAACATCTTTTCCTGCAACTTCTCTTCCTACATATTCATGTTGAACAATTGGATTTTTTCCGTTAACAATTGTAGAATGATCTCTTCTCTTGTAGAATAAACCAACATCTACCCCTAGAACACTTGAGTAGTAAATAGCTCTATCCATAGCACCAGTATCAGGACTTATTACAAGTAATTTTTCCTTATCTAATTCTAATGATTTTTCATTTGATACAATAGCTTTTACAATGTCATAAGTTGGATATATATTTTCGAAAGACAATAAAGGAATTGCATTTTGAATGTTAGGATCGTGAACATCAAAAGTTATAATTTCATCAACACCTAATCTTTCAAGTTCTTGAAGCGCTAATGCACAGTCTAGAGATTCTCTTCCTTTGCGTCTATGTTGTCTTGATTCATATAAAAGAGGCATTATTACAGTTATTCTTGCTGCTTTACCTCTTATTGCTGCAACAGTTCTTTTTATATCTTGAAAATGTTCATCTGGACCTTTATGGTTTTCAATCCCGAACATTTTGTATGTGCAGCTATAATTTCCAACATCACATAAAATGTAAATATCCTTTGCTCTAACAGTTTCAGAAATTTTAACTTTTCCTTCGCCATTAGAAAATCTAATTTCTTCAACTGGTATTAAAAATGATTCAGTACAATTTCTGTTGTTTTGGATATACTTGTCAATAGCATCACCTAATTCTTTGCAACTTTCTAATGCTATAATTCCAAGTTCATGATTTAATTCACTCATTTGCGTTCCCCTTTTTTCTAATATTTTCTAGTATAGTGCTTATTGTTATAAAAAAACTCAAACAATTAAAGTATACCCTAAAATCACACATATATAAATATATTATTACAAATTTCAATAAAAATTTATCTTTGTGATATACTAATACCGAACTTTTATTTGCATTTATGCATAATTTAGTATTTACATACTGAAACATACAAATTAAAAGATGTTACATTTAGCAGGTTATGATTTTAAAATATAACATCTAATAATTTTCAATATTAATTTAATTACTAAGTTACTCAATCCATTTTTCTTAAATAATTATTTTTTTCTCCTATTATTCTTCCATCATGTATGGTTATTATTCTCTCAGTTTCCTCAGCAAGTTCCTTATTGTGAGTTACTAATATTATAGTCTTTCCGTGTTCCTCATGAATTTTGTGAAATATGTCCATAACCTTTCTACCTGTTTCAGAATCAAGTGCCCCAGTTGGTTCATCTGCTAAAATGATACTAGGATCATTTGCAAGAGCACGTGCAATTGCAACTCTTTGCCTTTGCCCTCCAGATAATTCATTTGGAAGATGGTTTAACCGATCTCCCATCCCAACTATACCTAAAAGTTCCTGAGCCTTTTTAATTCTCGTTTTTCTTTCAACTCCATAATATAGCATTGGAAGTTCAACATTTTTTAATGAGTTTGTTCTTGCTATTAAATTTGAAGTTTGAAATACGAAGCCTATTTTTTTGTTTCTTAATTCTGCTAAATTATTATCGTTTACTTTGCTGATATCAAGGCCGTCCAAGTTATAATCACCCGAAGTCTGCCTATCAAGAACTCCGATAATATTCATTAATGTACTCTTGCCAGATCCTGATGCACCTATAATTGATATAAATTCGCCTTCTTTTACCGTAAGATTGATATTTCTAAGGATGTTTAACTGATTTGCTTTTCCAACAAAAAAACTCTTAGTAATATTATTCATCTCAATTATATTATTACTCAATTAACTTTCCTCCATTTATAATTAAAGAAGTAGCCTCAATATATTCTATGATTATTCATGGTAATTTTTGAACCTTTTACTTTTTATTTAATTATATTTTATTATTTACTTTAAAATTGTTCTAAAAGAATTATTTAAACAAACAATATTTTTTGAAAATAGAAAGTGATTCTAATTAAAATTATTTGGCATCTTAATCTAGAATCACTTATTATTTATAAAATCTATTAAATTCTTAAAAGTATCTCATTTATTTCTTCACTAACTTTCATTCTTTCATCATAAACCCATTGAACATCTAACTTTAAGTTGAATATTTTAGAGAATGAATAATGCATGTTTATCTTTTGGTAGTAAATTTCCAAATCATCTAAACCTCCCCTAAAACATTGCGGTTTAAATAATTCATCTTGCTTATTAATAAACAGCTCATCTACATAATTTAAAAATGTCTCCATTAATTCATCGCTTGAAACATCAAAAGGAACTTTTAATAAATCCCATTGTATTTCCTCATTAAGCTTATATTGTTTTAACCTATCTAAAATCAATATATACTCACTAACATCCATTTTAGTATAATAATCCAGTTTTTCTTCCCTTGTACTCCAAAGAGCTAACTTTTCACTCAAAGGTAAACTTCTGATTTTTAATATTGCCTCTGATGGTCCAATAACAGCCTGGTTTATTATTTTATCTTCTGTTTCTAATTTTGATTTAATTATTTCTGCATTTCCGGCAACGCTTGCAACGTAACCTACGTCATAAATTCCTAATCTTCCTGCACGTCCTGCAACTTGCTTTATTTCCTGTGAAGTGAGCTCGCGTACCTCTTCTCCGTCAAATTTTCTTATACTCATAAATATAATTCTTCTGATAGGTAAATTAACTCCCATTCCAATAGCATCAGTTGTTACAAGGATTTTTGTCTCTTTATTTACAAATTGCTCGTATTGCATTTTTCTAACTTCTGGAGGCAAATCTCCATATATTATACTCGCTTTAATATTTCTAGAAGAATATTCTTCAGCTATTTCTAATACCCTCTTCTTTGAGAATACTACAATTGCATCTCCTTCTTGAACATCGTTATAACTAAAGTTTTTGAATTCAACTTCTAATGGTATTGCTCTTTTATACTCTTTTATTTCATACTCATCTTTGCAGTCATTTATCATTGCCTCTAATATGAATCTTGCATTTGCTGCACCACATATATGAATTTCATCGCATTGAAGTCCCAGTACTGCTTTACTCCATGCCATTCCACGAAAAGGATCGCTTATCATTTGAATCTCATCAATAACTGCAATATCATAATGTTCTTTTAAATTAACTTTTTCAATTGTACAAGACGTATGGGTCGCACCTACATTAATAATTTCTTCTTCACCTGTTTGAAGATTACAAATTACTCCTTCTTTATTCAACTTTTCAAAGTTTTCTAAAGCAAGAATTCTAAGAGGGGATAGATATACACCTTTTTTTGCATTTTTCAAGCGTTCTAAAGCATTATATGTTTTCCCTGTATTAGTATCACCTAAGTGAATATAGAACTTTCTTCTCATACTTCTAGCTGCAAAATATTCATCCTTGGGATTCTTAGGGAAGTTTTCTTCAAACTCCTTTGCAACTAAACTAGGTATATGCTGTTTTACGAGTATAGTCATTAACCCTTGATTTAAATAACTATTATAGTTTCCACGTAAGACTTCATAAAAATCAAAGTCAGTATTATTCCTTTTATTATAGGTATCAAGCAATCTCTTAGATACATTTTCTAATAATTCTTCATATCTTTCATATACTTCCTTAAAATCTTTTAAACTTTGATTTTCTAATTCTTTCAGCTGCTTTAATTTCTTTCTTATTGAACTTTCATGTTCTATAAGAGCTCCAGGCTTTGAATGTTCTACGATTTCTTCTATTTGGTTTATTTGACTTTTATATTTCTTAAAGTCTCTTTGTGCCGCATTATTTTTCATCTATACCACTCCATATTCATAACTTCTATAAAAAACTATAAATAATATATTTATCGCAACTTATAATACAACTATGATTAAGTTCATTTATTATTTTATATAGTTACATGAAAATTATACCATACTCATATAGTTCTAATAAAAAATACTTTATATTTATTATGTAATATTATTTAAATCTCACTCATATACTTAATTATAAGCTGCTTACTTGCTTATCTAAATAACTATAATTAAGGCGGTGTATTTAATGGAAGTAATGTACGTAAAATATATTAAAGGTAGAAGACATTCTATTATAAAGGAAGGTAACGATATTATAATAGATAATTCAAAAATAATACCATTTAATTCTGTGCAAAAAGAAAAAGCAATTGAGTGTGCTACTAATTCTAAAATTAAAGAATTTGATTCTGATTATAGTTTCAATGACAAAATTAATAATCAAATCACTATTTTTTTCTTTGATGCAATACATAAAAATTATTTATCAACTAGGAAAAAATCCTCTAAGAAACTGTAAAATAATTTTTATTAATAAAATATCTTTAATCTATAAGTTATAGAAGAAATTAAAGTGTATGAATAAATAAAAACTCTATCACATGAAAACTTTTGAATAAAACACTTCGTATATAGTAAAATAAAAATCCTTTTAAACCCTTATGATTCCTATACCTTTTTATATTTTTATATTTTTATCTTTTTAAATTGTTAAATTGTTAAATGTATTTATAAACATATAGATTTATAAAAAGGTAAAAAGTTACATGCAAAAAAAATTTTACTTTTTTTACATGTAACTTCTTATTTAATATTTAAACGTATTTATTAGCGTGCATACCTCTTCAATATTTCTACTATTATATTTGTACAAATATCCATTCCTTCAACTGATATATGTTCAAATTCTCCATGATATGCAAATCCACCAGTTCCAAGATTAGGACAAGGCAATCCCATGTAACTTAGAGTTGCTCCATCAGTACCTCCACGTATTGGCTCTATAACCGGAGTGACATTTAAGACTTTCATAGCATCTACTGCGTTATCTATTAGATGCATGCAAGGCTTAATATTTTCAAGCATGTTTTTATATTGATCTTTTAATATAACTTTTACTGTTCCCTCTCCATATTTTTCATTTAGCAATTTTTCGATCAATTGCATTGTTGATTTTCTGTTTTCAAACTTCTCACTATTATGGTCTCTTAATATATATTTCATAGATGCATGCTCAGTATTAGCATTCAAACTATCTAAATAGTAAAACCCTTCATATCCTTCTGTATATTCCGGTCTTTCACACGATGGCAACATAGAATTAAATTCTATAGCTACATTTGCAGCATTAATCATAGTATTTTTTGCAGAACCTGGATGAACCGATACACCTTTAATTTCTACTTCTGCAGCTGCAGCATTAAAGTTCTCGTAAGAAATCTCCCCCTCAATTCCACCATCAATAGTGTATGCAAAATCTGCTCCAAAATTTTTCACATCAAATAGATGAGCTCCAAGCCCCACTTCTTCATCAGGGGTAAATCCTACACATATTTTCCCATGAGAAATATTTTCTTTTATAATAATTTCACAAGCTGTTAATATCTCAGCTATACCTGCTTTATCATCGGCACCTAATAATGAAGTTCCATCTGTTGTGATTAATGTTCTTCCCTTTAATTCTTTCAAGTGTGGAAATCTATCTGGAGATAAAACACTATTATTTCCTTTTAATATAATTTCTCCACCATCGTAATTTTCAATTATTTGTGGTTTTACATTTTCCCCATTTGCCGCTGGTGCAGTATCCATATGTGCTATAAGCCCTATACTTGGCTTACTTTCATATCCTTTTGTCGCTGGTATAATTCCATAAACATAACAATTTTCGTTAACCTTACAATTTTCAAATCCAAGACTCTTCATTTCTTCTACTAATATATGCGCTAGGTCAAATTGCCTTATGGTTGTTGGATGAGTATCAGAATTTTCATCTGATGTTGTATATACCTTCACATACTTTAATAGACGTTCATAAGCTTTCATATTTTCTGTCTCCTTCTATTTACATATAAATTTCCATAGTAACCTTTTACTTAATGGAAAACAATTATATACTCATTTTACTTATTATCCTTCCAGAAATCAACAATAGCTTGAACTTTAGATTTATTTATAATGCACATATTAGATAATGCAACTTATAAGACTGAAACAATACCGACATTAATTGAAGATAATATATATACTTAATCAATCCTATGAAAGTCATAAAGAAATATAATTTTCAAATAAATCGATACAAAATCGATTTTAAAAATATCAAAGAATACTACCAAATATCCCCTCTATATTAGCTGACATTAATAGCTATTCAACAAATGATCTTAGCATAATCGGAAATACTTATCGCAATATCCTAGATTAGAATGCATATAAAAACAAAGAAATTATATAAATGTTCGTAACCATAAGGGCATAATCTGAAATAGGCATGTAAAAATAAGCTGCTAAAAGTAATTAAGTAGAGAGCTCAACTCTTTGATTTAATGCTAATCACTTACTCAGCAAACAAATGTGAGCCGAGTTTCCTCTGTTAGTTGTTCCACTAATGCTTGTCACAATGAAATTGGGAGCAAGCATTGGAGTGGTAACTTGCTATTTAGTACTTTCAACGAATTTTTACTAGTCCTATAGAATAAACATTTATATAATTTCGGTTAATTTATCGTATAAATATAAGTTATGTACTGCATATCTATGTAAATAAACCAACTAAGAACTATATTTATACTTTGAAATATATCCAAACTAGAAAGTAGAAACATTTTTGTGCAGCAGGCATTTGAAAATAAGTTGTTAAAAGAGCTTAATTGTAGGTTGTTCCACCTGTGCTTGTCACTACTTTTAGTGGGAGCACGCACAAGTGGTGGCAACCTGCAATTTAGCACTTTCAACGAGATTTTCATAGCTCTGCGAAACAATAATGTTTCTACTTTCGGCGGATTACTGAGTAAGTATAGATTTCGTACTGTTTATCTATATTATTTGATAAATTCAATTTCACCTTTTGACAATTTAGCAATTCTTGCTAAAGAATAAACATCATACCCTTTATCCTTCAACATTTCTGCTCCTTTTTGGAAGGATTTTTCAATAACTATTCCTATTCCAGCTACACTTGCTCCTGCTTCTTCTATTAAACGTGCTGCCCCAAGTGCTGCTTCACCGTTAGCTAAAAAGTCATCTATAACTAATATGTTATCATTCTTATCTATATATTTCTTAGATAATGTTAATTCATAATCTAAGTTTTTAGTGAATGAATGTACTCTTGTTTGATATACATCACCATTTAAAGTTTTTGAACTTTGCTTTTTTAGAGTTACCATAGGCAGATTCATTTGCATTGCTGTCATTACCGCTGGTGCTATCCCTGAACTTTCAATTGTAAATATTTTTGTAACTTTATGATTTTCAAAATAGTTCTTAAAATATATACCCATTTCATACATTAATTCTGCATCAACTTGGTGATTCAAAAATGAATCAACCTTTAATACGGTTTCTGATAATGCTTGTCCTTCTTCTAATATACGTTTATGTAAGCTTTCCATTATTCTACTCCACTCTTTTCTTCTTTTAATATCAAATTTAATATTAATGCAGCAATAGTCCCTGTTGAAATACCTGATGAAAAGATCATTTTAAGACCTTCAGGTAATTGGCCTATAAAATCTGGACGGAATGTAATTCCAACACCAAGTCCAATTGCTGTTGCTATTATTAATAAATTACGATTATTTAATTCAACTTTACTTAAAGTTTTAATTCCTGATGCTGCAACTGTTCCAAACATTACTATTCCAACTCCACCTAAAACAGGTTGAGGCATTATATTTATTAATGCTGCAAATTTAGGTAAAAATCCTAATATAACTAATATTATTCCAGCCATCATAGCAACATATTTACTTGCTACTTTCGTTAAAGGAATTAATCCTACATTTTGACTGAAACATGTATTTGGAAATGTTCCAATGAATCCTGCAAGCATACTTCCAAGTCCATCAGATAGCACTCCAGCCCCTATTCTCTTATCATCCATTTCAGCTTTTGAAACTTCTCCAATAGCTTTTAAACAACCTACCGTTCCAATTGTTGCAACAAAATAGGCTGGAATAAATGGCAGCACTAATTTCAAATCAAAATTTACCCCAAATGCAAATATCTTTGGAAATGATATAAATTCCGCCGAATTTACTGAAGAAAAATCAACCATTCCAAGGGGAATACAAATAATATACCCAACTGCCATTCCAATTAATATTGAAGCACTACTTACTAAGCCTTTTCCATACCTGTTTAGAAGTAATGTAATAATCATTACAACCATTGCAATTGAGATATTAAGTAAGTTTCCATATGAAGGTGAACCAACTCCACCTGCAGCCCAATCCATTGATACTGGCAATAAAGTTAATCCTATTAATGTTATTACTGTACCTGTAACTAATGGTGGGAATAACTTCATTACTGGTCTTATTATAAAACTTAAAAATATACCTACTAGCGATCCTAGTATTGTTCCACCGAGAATACCTGGTAAGCCATAAATGCTTCCAATAGCAATAGAAGGTGCTACAAATGTAAAATCTGTACCCATTATACAAGCCACTCTTGCGCCAACAGGCCCTATTCCCCTTGATTGAATAAACGTTGCTATACCTGCTGATAATATTGTTGCACTCATAAGCGCTGTTGATGTAACTGCATCAAATCCCAATGCACTTGAAATGACTAATGGAACGACAATAATCCCACCAAATGCAGCAAATATATGTTGAAGTCCAAGTAAAATTTGTGTTGATAGACTTGGCTTGTCCTCAATACCATAAAGAAGTTCATCTGTGTCGTTATCTTTAGACTCCTCATTCTCATTAAAAATTTCTTTGCTAGTTAATTCCATCTTCGTTCATTCTCCCTATGTAAAATTTAATCATACATAGACACGTAAATTATTTATCTATATTTTTAAAAAGCTTTCAAAAAAATACAACACCTCAATGAAATGGTGAGGTGTTGTATTTTTAGGTAAATATATAAATAAATAATACTTAACACTAAAACACTACCTCGTAGTCTGCTAATTTACGGATAGCAGGTAGAGACTTTCCAACCATAATATCGGAAATATACGAGTCTTCTGTATGAACTATTTATCAATTATATCACGCTTCTGATTTTTAGACAAATAATTACTAATTATTTTTATTATTCTTTAATTTTCGCCACAAAATTCTTAAAACAAATTGTGTGACGCTATTATTATATAAAATTTAGTATGAATGATTTTATTTAATTCCTATCAAACTCTTCTTTTTCAAGTTTCCTTCTAATTTGTAACTTGTATTTCACTTCCTATTTTAAATTTATCTATTTGCTTAATCATACTTTCAAAATCCAAGTCTACTATTTTATCTTTATCAACATTATCAAATTCTACAACATATCCTAGGTTATCCTTTGAATCTTTATAGAAGCAACTATTTTTATTATAATCATACATATCATTATAACCTAATTGTCCATTTTCAAGATTATAATATGCAAACATATTGCTTGCCATTAAAAGGCCTTCTATTTCTGAACTTCCCTTACAATATACTTTTAAGGTACTATCATCTCTTTCTATATTATATACTTCTCCCTTACTGCCATCAGAAAACTCAAAATATTTCTTATAATTCACATTTTTGCTGGTTTCTTTAGCGGCTTCTCTGTTTTCATTATAGCTTTTCTTCCCATTATCATCATATGTTTTTCTTATATCGCTCCATGTCATACTGCATAGAACAGGTATTATACTTATATTTTTTTGATCTTTAACCTTTTCATAGGTAGCTGCTTGTGCATCATAAGTTCCTATCTCAATATCATAATTATTTCTAGACATATAGCCCCCACTTGATTGTGTCCTATACATCTTATCTCCAACTTTTAATACGATTGTTGAAAATGGTAAATTTGAAGAATCATTTTCTTCTCTACTATTAAAATCACTTTCCGGTTGACTATAAGAAATAGTAGTCCCCAGTGCATTTGATTCTAAACCTTTAAAAGTCATATTAAATTCTGGAATCTTACCTGATACTTCTTTTTCTATAGTATTTTTAAAGGCTTCTGAGAAATCTACATTTGCATCTAAACCAACATTAATTTTATATTTAGGAATTACTAAATCAACTCTTAAATCGCCTTTTTCTTGCAATAGTTCCTCACCCATATCACGCTCAATAGTTACTAGAAGCTTGTTCTTATCTATATTGCTTGAAGACACTGATTCAGAACTAAAACCATCTTGACCATATGTCAAATTAGTTATCACATTATTTCCTTTATCATCTTCAATGGGATTTTTACTTTCAACGAGTACCGTAACCCTTAACTTATGTTTTGTTGCTACAATTTTATCTATTGATATATTCAAACCATTTTTCTCAATACTGTTACTTTTATTTACATTGTAGTTTTTAACATCAGCAGAACTGTTGACTGATGTAGTTTGTCCACTTTCATTTGCTAAAGCTGGTATTTCCATCATTCCCACGGTTAATACAACACCTAAAATAGAGCATATTAATCTATTAGTTTTTTTATTTATCATAAATTTCACCTCTGCAATCTTATATTTTAAAATCCTAATTTAATAATTTTATTTCATCACTAATATTATACTTATCAATATACTTGATTAAATCATCAAAGCTTAACTCTACTTTTTTGTCTTTTTTTACATCATTGAATTCAACAATGTAGCCGAGGGATTCTTTAGGATCTTTATAAAAACTTATATCTTTATTTGAATAGAACATATTATCATTTTCTCCATCATTATTCTGATAGAATATCTCCATTTTGCTTGCCATTAATAAGCTTTCTTTTTCTGTAGCCCCTTTGCAGTATACTTTTATAGAGTTATCATTTCTTTCTATATTGTATATCTCTCCCTTTGATCCATCAGTAAAATTTAAGTTTTTCTCATATGTTACATTATTCGTAGTTTCCTTACTAGCACTTTCTTCTTTCCCCTTGTTTTTCTCATGCAATTTACGTAGATCCTGCCATCTCATGCTACATGTTACTGGAATTATATTTATCTCTTTTTTGTTTTTAATCTTATCGTATGTTGCAGATTCTGAGTGATAGTTTCCCAATATTACTCCATCTTCCCCATTGAAATCTCCATTTGAATCTGTTCTGTACATTCTATCTCCAGCTTTCAATACAATTATAGGATCTAACAATGAATTATAGCCTCCTGAGTTATCTTTTTCTTCTGGCTTACTATAGGTAATTGTTGTTCCCATGACATCGGATTCTATTTCCTTTAAAGTATAATTTAGTTCAGGTATTTTTCCAGAGATACTCTTTATAGTCATGCTTGCAAAGGAATTTGAGAAATCTACAGGTATATCCATTCCAATATTAATTTTATAGCTAGAGTACACTACATCTACTCTCAAATCACCTTTTTCTGGATATTCCTCTTTATAGTTATCTTTTTCCAAAGTTATAATCATAGTTTTATCATTTACATATTCCTCAGAAGAGTTTGTGAAACTAAAATCACTTGAATTTCCATATGTTAATTCGAAAATTGAGTTTCCATGATTTAATTTTTCAAGTGATTTTTCACCTTCAACTTTAAGGATAACCTTTAATTTATGCCTAGTCCCTATTGCTTTATCTACTGTGACTTTAATTCCATTTTGAGTTTCACTTTTATTTATGTTCACTGAATAATCTTTATACTCTACTGCAGCTGCAGTGGTTATATTGCTTATATATTCAGAGTCAGCTTGTACCTTTTCAGCAGCAAAAACTGATGTTTCCAGTATACCTATCGCCAACATAAATCCCATTACTCCCAGTATCGGTCCTAAAACCCTGCTTAGTTTCCTATTTACCATTAATATTCCCCCTGGTATTTTATTCAATTATTAGTTTACATTTTATTTTAACCTTATACTGGAATAACATCAATTAATTAGCATCTTAATTTTTTCTTAAATTTAACAAATGTGTATTTAGCATGCATAAAATTATATAAATAATCGAAAAGGATAACCTGCTTTTACATGACTAAAAACAAGTTATCCTTTTATTTAGTAAGAAATATAAATAGTATCAATCATATATAGATAACCAATTGCTGAATTAGATTTATTTCATGAAATATATACCATAACAGAAAGTAGACACATTTTTGTGCAGCAGACATTTGAAAATGAGCTGCTAAGAGTGCTTAATTGAAGGTTGTTCCATTAATGCTTGTCACAATTAAATTGAGAGCAAGCATTGGTGGTGCAACCTCCAATTTAGCACTTTCAGCGAAATTTTCATAGTCTGCGAAACAACAATGTGTCTACTTTCTGTCGATTATAGCATAAGTCTAAGTTCGTACTGGTTATCTATATAAAGTTTTACAATGCTGATTTACCAATTTCTATACGTCTAGTTTTTTCGTTAAAATATACATTAACATTTTTATAGTCTTCTTCTAAAACCATTTTAGTTTTTCCAAAGCAAAGTATTGTGTTGCTATACGCTAAAGCTGCAGTTATCTTCCCCCATTGAGGTACTATAAGCGTTGTAGATATAGACGCCTTACTTCCAATTATTCCCGCACTAATATTTTCTCCTGCACTTAAGATTCCGCCTCTTGCAACTGAATCAGATCTTGTAAATATTATGTCTTTCATTGCGGTTAACTTTGAAGTGTATTCCCCCTTACCACCTATTATTATATTTCCGGTAGATTTTATCTCACATTCCTGGCAATACCCAATACGTATATCTAATGGAACAACTATATTTTTATCATAATAGTCTATTTCATTATCTAAAATATTAAGTAAAATGCGCAAATCATTTAATGATTTCATTTCTATGATTTTAAATCCTAATACTTTATCTTTAAGATAATCTACAAGTTTACTTCTTTTAGTTTTATTTTTAATATTTAAAGTTACTATGTTCAATGCAACCTTCTGGAAATCTCCAAAGTTATTTTCAGTTAAAGTTCTGATAAAATCGCTGTTTTTGAAATTTGAATTACCCATATTTAAACCATTAATATGTTCAATCATTTTAGTAATTATATCCTTAAACTCAGCTAATACATCTGCATATTCTTTTTTTCTAATATCAATTTGACCAGATAAAATTTTAGAATTTAGTGCATTTCCCAAAATAGTTATTTCTCCACCCGTAACTACATTTGCAGTATTAACATTTTGACTTACATCCAGTGAACCTCCTGCACTAACAAACATGTTATCATCTACACTATCATAAACTTCAATATCCCCGTAAAATTTAATATTACAGGTCTCCATATTTACAGATTCAACAGTATATATTGGATTTACACTAACATTTCTATTTGCTATATGTGCTTTTCCATCTATAAGCGCTATTATATTATTACCTTCGATTTTACATCCATTAGAAGCATCAATTGGCATACTTCTAATATACTCTCTTTTTATTGTCTGCCCCAAGATGTCCATTCCATCTTCTCCATGAACTTCTGGAATTATTTCAGCGATTTTATCTCCTGCATTAACGTTGGAAATCCTAAACAAGTTTTTATAATCAACCTTTTCATATGAATCTGGTTCTGGAAAATACATTTGAGTTGGTGTAAAAAATAATTTTATTTCACTTGGCTTATCATTAATTGGCTTTTTCCCCTCTGCAACTAATATTTCTTTTTCAGTTCCTTTTAAAGCCGACTGCAATCCTTCCTCTATAATTCCATAAACTACACCATTTTCTTTCAAAACCTTTTTTATTTCATCAACAGTAAAATGTTTTGGTTCTTTTTCAGAAGATACTTCAGCAGAAACTGCTAAGTCTAAGAATACATCCCTATCCTTAATTTTATATTCCACTTCTGGCGTATATTTGACAATTATATACGCTTTCATTTTATCTTCTGCGATAATAACTTCTACGTCCCTGCTAGACGGAGTTTTTTCACAAGTATAAGTTATTTTATCTTTTGAAGTAACCTCATATGCTTTAAAAAGTTCACATGCAACATCATTAATGAATAAATTAATATTCTTACGAGCTTTTATGGTTATACCCTCATTATTAAGTCCATCACTTACTGTTATCTGACCATTTACAACCTTCGCGCCCACTTCTTTTTCCATAACTATCCCCCAAAATCTTAAACAGTATTAATCTATTTTAATTTTTTATTTATCTCTAAAATTTCGTTAACTAAATCATCGTTTATCTCAGGCGGAATAAACTCTGGTTTACTAAAATAATATCCTTGTAAATAATCTACCCCTAATTCTATTAACTTTTCTAATTCCTCTATTGTTTCAACACCTTCAGCAACTATTTTAATTCCTCTTTGTTTTGCATAAGTAATAAGGTTTTTAGATATATGTTGTCTATCTATATCTTTATCTATTCCTCTTACAATACCCATATCTATTTTTACAAAGTCCGGCGTAATCGCGAGTAGTACAGCTTCATTATTATATCCTGAACCAAAGTCATCTATAGCAATCTTCGCTTTCCATTTCTCAATAGATTTTTTCTTTTTAGAAATGAATTCCCCATTAGAACGTTCATTTTCAAGCAGCTCTATAACTAATCTATCAAGATACTCTCCATATACCGCTTCTAATTTTTCTGAATCTTCATTTGAAAGTGCTTGATTTGGTATAGAGTTTATAAAAAGTTTTGCATCTTTAAACCTGCCTATATTATTTACATAAGCCTCAAGAGCTTTAAAGAATGTTATCCTTTCAATCTCATATAATCTAAAATCTGCTGTTGCAAGTTTTATTATTTGAAGAGGATTTTTAAGTGCTTCTAACTGCGAGCGCATAAGTGCTTCGTATGCAAATATTTGACCAGTCTTTGCATCAACAATTGGTTGAAATGCATATCTTATAAGCTCCTCATCAAGTAATTTATTTAAATCTTCTTGACTACTAAAAAGGAATGAATCTTCACCATATTCGTCTTTGTTAAATTCACTTACGTTACCTTTTACAGTTCTTTTAATTTTGTACATTGCAAAATCAGAATATTTCGCTAGTTCTTGAAAAGTTACAGCATCATCCGGATACCATGCTACTCCTGTTGATATTCTCACTTTCAATTCTCTATCGTTAGGTAATTTAAGTGTAGACTTTTCAATATTTTCATGAATTTCCTTTATAATTTTCCTAATATCATTTTTACTTTCGTATCCATATAAGAATGTATAGAATTCGTCACCTGATCTTCTTCCTATTATACCACCATAATCCTCAAATTTCTTCAATTGTATTGAAGCTTTTCTTATATATTCATCACCGTAATCATGTCCATATGTATCATTTACATATTTTAAATTATCTAAATCCCACATAACAAATGCACCAATCTTTAAATCTGCTTCTTTCAGCTTCTCTCTTACACTATTATTGAAAGCTCGTCTATTTAATATATTTGTTAGTAAATCATAATCTCGCTCATACTCTATTTTTTGTTTTTCTAATACCTCTTGTGTAACATCACTTATTACACCCAAAGTTCTATGCTCTTCTTCTAATATTCTAAGTTTAATCCATTTTACTTGGGTATTTTTCCTCTCAATTTTATAAACTTCATCTGAGTTGCTTTCTTTAGATTCAGTAATCTTATTTAATATTTTTTCAAAATGTTGTATATCAATGGACGTGTGAAACTCATCCGGTTTTCCGATTCCTATAACTTCAAAAAATGTTTCAGTACATAAAACTGTATTTTCTCCTTTTTTATACTCAAAGGCTCCTATAGGCATATTAAAAAGTTTTATTATCTGAGATAATTTAGAGGCTGAATCAGCTACGTTTGTACTTAAAATCATAATGGCTGAGGATAATTCATCTATTTCTGATATATTAATTTTATTAAGTATTAATGGCCCCCTAGGATCACTTGTTTTTACATCCTTAGCTAGATTTCTTATAGGCCTAGTTATTCTTCTACCAGTAATTACAACAACCATAATGCCCAATATACTTGATACAGTTAATGAAAAAACTAGTAAGGTTTTAAATCTATCAGTATAATAGAGAAGGTTATTTCTTTCCACAATACCAATGAGTGCCCATCTTTCGTTTTCAAAGGGCGTATTACTATTATATAAATTAAAATACTTTGTACACGCATATGCTGCTTTATTCGTATCATTCCTACTAATTTCATATATAGAATTATACACTTCTTTTGAATTTAATTGAATTCCCTTTTCTTCTGGTAATATCTTGTTAATCATTGGACCTGTGTTTGTTACTCTATCAAAATTCATATTTTTATTATTATCGACCCCTAATATATATATGCCTTGTCCACTTGAATCGATTTCCTCATAATTAAGAAGTGAATTTAGATACTTCAAAGAAACAGCTATCCCAAGAACTCCATAAGGTTTATTATTATTGTCTACTAGAGGAACCGAATAAGTTATTATCTTAATATCCTTCTCGCTTAAGGAAAAAGGTTTACTCCAATAACCTAAATCTTTATATGATAAATAATTATACTCATTTGCAGCATTTAGGGGCTTTAAAAAAAAGTCCCTAGGTGAAACTAATGCTTTACCACTTGAATCAAATATAAATTTATTATTCCACCAAGTATCTAATGGAATCCCTAATTTTTGGGCAATAGATGCAGGACCTCTTTCCATAAGCAGATCTGAATTATCGCTTGGATTTGAATTAGGGTCTAAATCACTAAAATATAACCCTCCTTTTTCATCAGAATCATTATTAAGAATTATAAAAGCTCCTGTTACATAATTCTTCCTTAACATAAATATGACATCAGAAGAAACATCATTTAGTAAATCTGTTGTTAATTGTCCATTATTATCTATATCCTCTACTGTAAATCCTTTGCTTTCCAGCCTTTGTAAAATTCGAGCATTAATTATACTCTCCGATTCACCGAGATTGCCCCAATGCTGAATCATCTCATTTTGCAAATAATTATTTCGTGATTCTATTTTTTGACTTAGTATATTAAATGAATTATCTTTAAGAATATCAATTATCCCGCTAAAAAAAATTGCACCTACAAATAAAAACACCTGTACAATCATTATAATTATCATAGGAATCAATAATTTTCCAATTATTGAATTTTTATTATTAGCCAAAACCATTATTTCCCCCACTCATTATAAATTATCCCCTTACATAGCAATTATATATGAATAATACTTATACGACTGTTTGTATATTTTCAGTCAGCTCTTTAAACCATTTATTAAAATTTTCATCATTATCATATTTTTCAATAATCTCATCTTTCGAGCTACCACTATCTAATTTAGCCTTTATTTGTTCTCTATCAGACTTTGATTTATCTATCATTGATTTTTCTAAAATAGCTCTAGCCTTATTTGCACCATTAAAAGCCTCATTAGAATATAATTCAAACTCCTTCTCTTGATTAATTGCTACAAAAATAGCTTGTTGGGACTTCTGGGAGATATCTAAATTGCCAGTTTCTTTTATTTTTTTCTTAATTATGTCACAGTTATTTGCGTCTTTCTTCACTGGTAAATATCCTGAGTTTATTGAAAATTCTATATTCCTATCTTTATCAGTAAACCATTTTAAAAATTCAGTAACCGCATATTCGCGTTTATCATTAGATTTGACAAGTACCATTCCTGCTCCTTGCTGTGGCATATACCCTTTCCCACCTTTAAATTTAGGAAGAGGTAGCATCATTGATTGAATCTTATAACTTGTCTCTTCATTTGTTATTATTGCATTTGGAAAATATTCAGCTCCACTTGTTGAACCTACAAATGAAATAATATCACCTGTTTTAGCATCATCAGAACGGAATCGACCATAGGACGCATAATATCCATTTATGTATGGAACATAAAAATTATCCCATAATTTTTTCATGACTTCTTTATTTAGGTTAACCGTTAATTTTCCATCCTCTAAATGAAATATTTCTTCTCCTAATTGTTTACTTCCAACTATCATGTAATTAGCCATTGCATCTCTTCCGAAAAAAGCTTTTCCATCGTTTTTCGTTTCAGTTTTGCTGTCTGACCATTCATAATATTGTTTAGCTAAATTTGTAATTCCTTCCCACGTTTCTAAGTCTTTTATATCTGCATTTGTTTCGTTTGAAAATGTGTCCCAATCTGTTTTATTAACCATAAGTATTTCTGTAGATTTAGCTATTGGGAATATTTTTAATTTATCTTCACCATTTAATTTTCCTTCTTCAATATAATTCCCTACATACTCAGTCATTTCGTCTTTAGTTAAGTATTTATTAAAATCAGATAGTATTCCTAATCTATCTACTTCATAGGCAGTATCAGGATATGCCATAAATGCATCTGGCATTTTACCTGCTCCTACTTTTTTACCTACAGTATCTATAATTTTATCTGTAAGTTCATTAATACTACCTTGATTAAAAGCTTCAACAATTATTCCTTCATCTTTTCCTACACTCTTATTGAATTCATCAATCATTTTATCAAATTCTATTTTTTGTCCCCCATTGTAATAATGCCATATTTCGATTGCTATAGGATTTTCTTTATCTAAACCATATTTATTCCTAGAAATGACACTACATTCAGTTAAAGTAATCAAGCAAACCATAAGTGATATTGCTATTTTAGTTAAATTTTTACACCCTTTTAACATCTCAACCCCACTATATAAAAACATATTTATTCATTATCTCTAATTATAGGTTAAAATCCATCAAAATTCCATAAAATAATTTCAATTCCATATTAATAACGACATATGTTTATACATATGATTAAGTATATGTATTATTTATTATTATTACTAATTAAATATTTCTATCATAATTTCATAATTTCATAAAAATCAAGCTATATAAAATAGATATTCCTTCTATTTTATATAGCCTGGTACTTTTTTTGTATTTATAAACTGACTCTAGTTTCAGTTTCATTGATTAATTTTAT
>Ga0209281_1000955_pt1 | contig 23510 bp, 21 predicted proteins | sample MedtruBG_FD_187514 | JGI IMG/M metagenome (GOLD analysis project Ga0209281, IMG submission 187514) | Root nodule microbial communities of legume samples collected from California, USA - Medicago truncatula BG (SPAdes) (version 2) | ecosystem: Host-associated > Plants > Roots > Nodule | place... | reverse complement strand
GCGCGATGCGGTCGGCATCTACGAGGTCGCCGCAACGGCCATTCTCGACGCCATCCGCAGGATCGAGCCGACGGTGGAGAAACTGCTCCTCGTCGGCCACAATCCGGGAATGGCCGAGCTCGCGCTTCTGCTTGCCGGGCGGGGCGACGAAGCTGCGCTGGAGCGGCTGAGGGAGAAGTTTCCGACAGCCGGGCTCGCGGTCATGGATTTCGACATCGAGCGCTGGTCGGACATAGCGCCCGGCACCGGCCGCCTGGTACGCTTCGTGACGCCGCGTATGCTTGAGGAGGAACGGTCGGGCTGATTCGCAGTGCCCGTTCGGCTTTGTCGCGGGGCCGAAGCTACACGACCTTCACGACCGTCCCGTGGTGCATTTGCCGGATCAGTCGCCGCATTGCCGAAAGGCTGACGGCCACGCAGCCCTCGGTCGGCTCGTAACCCGGACGGATGAGGTGGAAGAAGATCGCCGAGCCGGCATTGCGCCTGCGGGAGGAAATGTTCCAATCCATGACGAGGCAGATGTCGTAGAGCCCGTCGTCGCGCATCATGCGTTCATGTCCGGCACGAAACGGCGCCCTGACGGGGCGATTATAGCACGGGTGCTGCGGGGCATCGCACCAGAGCATGTCGCCGCGGACGGCCCGCATCGGCAGGCGCGTCGGGGGCAACGGGACACGATCGCGCCTGACAAAGCCGCCGATGAGCCGCATCGCCGCGCGGGGCGTCGCCCCGTCGCCTTCGCGCTTGATGGCAGTGACGCCGCTTCGCCCGATCGCAGCCTGCTCTACCCGTCCGTCGAAAAGCACGAGGGCGCGCTTCCGGTCGCGCGGAGCAGTTCTGACGAGGATGGTCCCTTTTCTCGATCCTGTTGTTGACGCCTTCTTGCGCATCAGTCTCACAAATTCTTGCTTTGCCGTGATCTCGCCGCGACCTTAAGCCGGTTTTCATATATGACGATGCCTGCAGCGCCGTGCGTCTCATCACACGCGCAGACGTCGCTGCGGCCACTTTCAGTTGCGGCCTGTCTCTATCCTAAATAGGTTAGGATTTAAGGAAACATGCGGCAGCGGCCGCCGCGCTTGCCAAGATCGGCATTTGAGTTAGTTTTGAATCAGGAAGCAAACAGGAACTGTCCCATGGCGACTCGCACCATCCTCCTTGTCGACGACGACGATGATCTGCGTGAGACGTTGATAGAACAGCTCTCCCTTTACGAAGAGTTCGACCTACTGCAGGAATCGACCGCCGGGAAGGGCATTCAGATGGCGCGTGGCCGGCAGGTCGACCTCCTGATCATGGATGTAGGTCTGCCGGACATGGACGGGCGCGAGGCGGTGAAGCTCTTGCGCAAGGGCGGCTTCAAGGCCCCGATCATCATGCTGACCGGCCACGACACCGACTCCGACACGATCCTCGGCCTCGAAGCCGGCGCCAACGATTATGTGACGAAGCCGTTCCGCTTCGCCGTGCTGCTTGCCCGCATTCGCGCCCAGCTTCGCCAGCACGAGCAGAGCGAGGACGCGACCTTCAATGTCGGCCCCTACACATTCAAGCCGAGCCAGAAGCTGCTTACCATGGAGAACGGCCAGAAGATCCGCCTGACGGAAAAGGAAGCCGCAATCATCCGCTATCTCTACCGCGCCGACCAGAAAGTGGTCACCCGCGACGTGCTGCTCGAGGAGGTCTGGGGCTATAATTCCGGCGTCACGACCCATACGCTCGAGACGCATGTCTACCGGCTGCGCCAGAAAATCGAGCGCGACCCTTCCAATGCCGAGATATTGGTGACAGAAAACGGCGGCTACAAGATCGTTCCCTAAGCCGGACGATATGACCGGGGGAGATTTGCCGCTTGGCGCTCAATGACGACATCGCACTCTTGTCCAACGTGTCGCTCTTCGCCGACATCGGCGAGGACAAGCTGAGGCTGATCGCCTTCGGCGCCGAGCGCCGCCGGGTGGCCAAGGGTCACGAACTCTTCCGGGAAGGCGCGCCGGCCGATTGCGCCTATGCGGTTGCGGCCGGCAGCTTCGCGCTTTCGAATGCGAACGCGCAGGGCCGCCAGCAGCAGGTGATGACCGTCGGCCGCGGCGCGCTCCTGTCCGAGCTCGCGCTCATCTCGATGGTCGAACGCAAGTTCACCGCGACGGCGCAAGAGGACAGCGAGGTGATCCGGATCAACCGGCCGCTCTTCCGCCGGATGCTCGAGGAATATCCCGAGGTGACCGCCATGGTGGAAGCCCGCATCCGGGAAAACATTCAGGCGATGATCCGCCGCGTGGAGGCGCTTGCCGGGCGGTTTGCGTAAGCGGACGGCGTCGTCAAAGCTCGAAATGCGCTATGACAGGCACATGGTCGGACGGGCGCTCCCAGCCGCGCGCTTCCTTGAGGATCTCGACGCGGACGAGCTGGCTTGCGAGATCGGCGGAGGACCAGATGTGGTCGAGGCGGCGTCCGCGGTCGGCGGCGGTCCAGTCCTTCGCCCGATAGCTCCACCAGGTGTAGAGCTTTTCCGGCGGCGGCGCGTGGCGGCGCATCAGGTCGACCCAGGCGCCTCCGGTCATCACCGAAACCAGGCCTTCGGTCTCGACCGGCGTATGGCTGACGATCTTGAGAAGCTGCTTGTGCGACCAGACGTCGTGCTCGAGCGGCGCGATGTTGAGATCGCCGACGAGGATCGACGAGACGCCGGCCTCGGCCTCCGCGTGCAGGAGCTTCATCTCGTCGACGAAGTCGAGCTTGTGTCCGAACTTCGGATTGACCGTGCGGTCCGGCTCGTCGCCGCCGGCCGGTACATAGAAATTATGGAGGCGGATCGTCTTTCCACCGGCCGCGAAGACCACGGAGAGATGACGTGCATCGCCGACGCCGCAGTAGTCGCGGCGGTCGGACAGCTCATGAAGCGGCAGGCGAGAGATGGTGGCGACGCCGTGATAGCCCTTCTGCCCGTGCATCTCGATATATTCGTAGCCGAGCTTCCTCAGCGGCGCGGAGGGGAACTGGTCGTTCCGACACTTGATTTCCTGCAGGCAGAGGATGTCCGGCTGCCATGTCTTGAGGAAATGTTCGACCAGCGGCATGCGCAGGCGAACGGAGTTGATGTTCCATGTGGCAATGGAAAGAGGCATTCCTCGTTCTCCCGGGAAATTGCCGGAAAAGGATCACGCGTCCGGCAACGGGAGCGTTTAAACAGGTTCGGCACCGATCGACAAGCTTGAAAAAGCCGCCGGTACGCAGATCGCGCAAGGCTTCCTGCGGGCGCTGCTTTCGCAGCCGGCAGTCAAGACGCATTGGAGCGCGGATCATGCCCGGCGGAATTAAGCCACCATGTCGCCAAGACGAACGGCACCGAAAATGGCTGCCTGCCAGCCCAGTGTGGCCCAGCGTATGTCGATGGAATGAATCGAGCCGGCATGCGGTAATGCGCCAAAAACGCGTTGCGTGAGCGTGTCGCGTGGATAGCCGTCCATGTCGATGACGCCACCCCCCAGCAGAATGATGCGTGGCGAAAACAACACCGTCGCTCTGGCAACGGTTATCGCCTGCTGCCACAATATGTCATCAAGACCGTCGTATAATTTCGGCGACTGCGCAGCGGCCTGGAAGAGGTCCTTCACGGCGACGCCATGTGCAGATGCGAGGTCCACCAGAGTCGCACCAGAGGCGTACGCCTCGATCCGCTTGGGGGATTCCTGGCGGTCACCCGGCTCGAGCACCGGCATGTGGCCGATTTCAAGCGCCCACCCGCCGCCGCGAAAAATGCCGTTCTCGCCCAAGTAAGCTGCACCGATACCGGTGCCGAAGTAGACAGCCAACACCTCGCATTCGTTGGCAATTGCGCCGGAGGCGCTTTCCCCGAGCAACTGCAGAACCACGTCCCGCTCCAACTGGACGGGTACCGAAAGCGTGGAAGCCAGTTCGGAGGCCAGGCGAATCCCGTTTAGTTCGGGGATGTTTGCGGCATGGATGATTGTATCGCAGTCGCGTCCGATGAACCCTGGGACAGTTGCCACTACCCGCTCGATGGTCAGGCCGGCATCGACTGACGCACATTGCAGGAGCCCGGCGAGTTGCGTCGCAGGAGCGCCTCGCCGAAGATGACTCGTCGAAAAGGTGCGCGTGACTTCGAGCGGCACACCATGATCCGCAAAACCGATCTTGACCGAAGTTCCCCCGATTTCGGCAACGGCGATCGTTTCGGAGGCGGCTTTGAGCGTCATTAAAGCTCCTGACTGTCAAAGAACGGCGACATCGCGCATATGCGGGCGCGTATTGCCTGCAAGCATCGCCTGATGCAGAAGATAGGCAGCACCCAGGGCGGGCCCGTCATTGCCGGTGCTTGACGTTTCAACGCGCGGCGTCGGATAGCCTTCAATGAGAGACGCGGCCAACAAAGCCTCCGTTTGTTCGGCCACGAAGGGATAGATCGCGCTGACCGATCCGGCGAGGATGATGCGGCCCGGCTGCAGGACGCAGGCAAGGGTCGCCAGTCCCCGAACCAGCCAGCGAGCCCAGTCGCGGGCGCAGGCAAGCGCGGTAGGGTCGCCCGAGGCCAGCACTGCGATAAACGCGTCAAGCGAACCGATGACCCCGCTGATATGTGCATACCGGGCAAGGAGGGCGTCCTTGCCAATGAATGTTTCCCAACGACCAGGACGCACAGCGTCATAAACGAATCCGGCCTCTCCGATCGGCATGTGGCCGATCTCGCCAGCGCCGCCCAACTGACCGCGATGCAGCTTGCCATTGCTGACGATGCCGCCCCCAACGCCATTCTCGATGAGAACCACGAGGCTGTCATCGCCCTTGCCGTCCGGGGGAGCCGAACGATAGGTCTCGGCCACTGCCACCGCATTGGCATCGTTTTCGAGGAGGACCGGGACGTCGAGGTCGATGGACTCGGAAATCGGTTGCGCGAGGCTGACCCCGTGCCAGCCCAATATGGCGGCATGAAAGGTTTCGCCGTCCCCATCCAGGAAGCCCGGCAGTGCTACGTTGAGACCATGTGGCCGTGCGCCGGGAGGCAACGTTCTACGCACCTCGTCAACCAGTGCTACAATGAGTTCCATCGCTTGAGCGGGCCTGCTTGCCGCACCCGAGAATGGGCGAGTGGCCTTGGCGCGGACCGTTCCCGACAGGTCGATGGCGATGACGTCGATCCGGTTCACGCCGATGTAGGCGCCGAGAAAGAAGACACCGCTGCCGGCGATTTCAACGACGATCCCGGGGCGCCCGACCTTGGGTTCTGCTTCGTTGCCCGTTGTCGACTCACGTTCCCGCGCCAAACCAGCATCGACAAGGTTTTGTACCAGAGTCCCCGTTGTCGAGCGGGTCAGATCGAGTTCACGGGCCAAGGATGCGCGAGTTAGCCCACCCGTGCGAAACAGTGCCGAAAGCGCGCGCGCCTCGTTCGGACGAAAAAGCAGTGTGTTTGACAATTTGAAGCCTATTTGTTCGATGAGATTACTAATATCCTCATACGGTCCTGTCAATCGGGTGAGTTCTTTGATGCAATGCAGCATAGAAAGGGGATGCGGCGCTATTGACGGCCAAAGGAAACGGTGTTTTGTTCGGGAACACTACAAAAGTCCCGGTAGGTGCGATGACGGTTTTGGCGCGACTCGAAAATATCGTGAAGGATTTCGGTGCCGTCCGCGCACTCGATGGTGTCACTCTCGAGATCAACCAGGGTGAGATTCTTGGCCTGATGGGGGACAACGGAGCCGGCAAGTCGACATTGGTGAAAACCATTGCCGGAAACTTCCAGCCGTCTTCCGGTTCCTACATCCTGGAAGGCAAGCCCGTGGTCTTTTCCGGACCGGCAGAAGCTCGTCGCCATGGAATAGAGGTCGTTTATCAGGATTTGGCGATCTGCGACAACCTGACCGCTTCGGCGAACGTATTCCTCGGCCGCGAATTGATGCGGCAGGTCGGGCCGTTCAAGGTGCTCGACCACAAGCGCATGAACGCCCGCTCGGCCGAGATATTCAAGGAACTCAAATCCGAGACCCGACCGGCCGATCTCGTGGTGCGCATGTCCGGCGGCCAGCGTCAAGCGGTGGCAATTGCTCGTACCCGGCTCGCCAGGTCGAAAATCGTCCTTATGGACGAACCTACGGCGGCAATCAGTGTCCGGCAGGTTGCGGAGGTGCTGGCCCTGATCCGTCGCATGAAGGCACAAGGCCTTTCCGTGATCCTGATCAGCCATCGCATGCCCGACGTCTTCGAGGTCTGCGACAGGGTCGTGGTGATGCGTCGGGGTCGCAAGGTGGCCGACAAGATGATCGGGCAATCGAGCCCCGAAGAAGTGACCGGCCTGATAACTGGCGCGATCCAGACAGCTTGATCCCGGAGAAACAACGCATGAGTGCTCCCGAGGAAGTTCCCCACATGGACGTCGATCTCCTGAAGGGCTCCGACCGCCCCCTCTGGAGCCGCGTATTCCTTGCGCAGGAAACGTGGATAGCACTGGCTATCCTGGTGATCGGCCTCGTCGTATCGGTCATCTCGGCGAAGTTCGCGACTTCCGGAAACCTCCTCAACATTTTCCAGAATGCCTGCTTCATCGGGATTATGGCGCTCGGCATGACGCCGGTGCTCATCAGCGGCGGCATCGATATCTCTGTCGGATCGATCCTTGGCATGTGCGGAGTGACGCTTGGCATCGTGCTCAATTCGGACATGCCGCTCGCCGTCGGCATCCTCGCGACTCTCGCGATGGGTGTCGCCTGCGGTATGGTCAACGGAATCATCATCTCCTACGTCAAGCTCCCGCCATTCATCGTCACTCTTGCCACCTTGTCCATCGGGCGCAGCCTCGCTTTGGTGCTCACGAACAATGAGGTGTTCTACGAATTCGGACGGGCCACCAACGGTATCATCGCGCTCGGCGGTGGCTATAGTTTCGGATTGCCTAACGTGGTCTATGCTCTCGTCGCGGGCGTGATCATCCTGCATTTCCTGCTGACCATGACGCGGTGGGGCCGCTACCTGTTCGCGATCGGCGGCAACGAGGCTGCGGCGCGACTGGCCGGTATCCCTGTGGACCTCATCAAGGTCTCGGCCTACGCCTTCAACGGCCTGATGGTTGCCATAACGGCCGTGTTCCTGGTCGGCTGGCTTGGCGCCGTCACCAACGCGATCGGAACCGGATACGAGTTGCAGGTCATCGCGTCGACGGTAATCGGCGGAGCGTCGCTGACAGGCGGGTTCGGCACGGCGCTCGGCGCAGCCATCGGCGCGATCCTCGTAGAGGTTATCCGCAACGCCCTGCTCATCGCAGGGGTCAACCCGTTCTGGCAGGGAATGTTCGTGGGAAGTTTCATTCTAGCCGCGGTCCTGCTCGAAAGAATCCGCTCGCTGCGTCGGTGAGCGCAATCCGCGTCAACAAGGAAAAGGGAGGAACTTCAATGCAACCAGTACGCACTCTCACGGCAGCCCTTTCGGTGGCCTGCCTGGCCGCCGGCTTGACTGCGCCCCAGGCCAACGCTGCCGATCGCGAATTCGCCCTCGTCTTCAAGGTGCTCAACAACGCCTTCAGCCCGCCGATCCAGCAGGGGTGCGAGGCCGCCGCGAAGAAGCTGGGCGACGTTACCTGCACCTATCTTGGCCCGACTGAGTATGACGAAGCCAAGCAGGTCCAGCTTGCCCAGGACATGGTCACCCGCGGTGTGGCCGGCCTCGGCGTTTCGGCCGGCAACCCGAAGGCCATGGCTCGCATCATGAAAATGGCCCAGGATAAAGGCATTCCGGTCGTGACTTTCGACACGGACGTACTGCCCGAAGATGCAGGCCTGCGCTCGACCTACATCGGAACCGACAATTATGAGTTCGGCATCGCGTTGGCGCAGAAGGTGCTCGAGAGCAAGAAGGACGGCGGTACCGTCTGCATCCAGTCGGGTGCGCCTGCATCCGAGAACCTGAAAGCCCGCGTCCAAGGCATCCGCGACACTCTTGCCGGCGTCACGAAGGACAAGGGTGCGGAAAAGCTGACAGGCCAGAACGGCTGGACCGAGCCGGCAGGCTGCCCTGTCTACAACAATGACGACATCACGCTTGCCGCCCAGCAGGTGCGCGACGTCATGACGAACAACCCCGAGCTTAGCGCTTTCGTCGCGGTCGGCGGCTGGGCCCAGTATGCTCCGCAGGCTTATAAGCAGGCCATGGAGCCGCTCAAGGCACGCCTCGACAGCAAGGACCTGGTTGTGGTGTTCGGCGACAATTTCGGCCCGCAGTTGCCGCTGCTGGCCGAAGGACTAAGCCACTACAACATCGGCCAGCGTCCCTATGACATGGGCTATGAAACCATCATGGCGCTGGACAAGCTGACCAAGGGCGAAAAGGTGGAGCCGTTCATCAAGACCGGTACCGAGGTTTGCACCCCCGAGGATGCGCTGACGACCTGCGGCAAGACTGCGAACTAGGCCTTCTCCATTCCCCATCCCGCCCTTGTTTCGGCCGGGATGGGGACTTGTACTCAGCAAAGCGCCGGCCGGGCGCAGGCCCTCCATCATTCAAGGGCCGATGGCCTCGACGGATTTTTGCATGGCTTCTCGACGTTTCAGACGACTGCATGTTTCCTTTAATCGTATCCGATTAAAGGACAAAAACATGCAGCAGATCGAAGTGCTACAGCGACCTTTGCGCGTCTGATAAGACGCGCGGCGCTGTAGTGCATGTTTCCTTTAATCCTATCCGATTAAAGGACAAAACATGCAGCAGATCGAAGTGCTACAGCGACCTTTGCGCGTCTGATAAGACGCGCGGCGCTGTAGGTATGGTGGGTGGCGGTCGGGGCGCCTTCTTCGGTGCGGTCCACTGCCGCGCGGCGGCGATGCCGCACCGTTTCGAGTTCGTCGCCGGTGCGCTGTCCGACGGGTTGCCGCTCTATGAACAAACCCTTGGGGAACTCTAGAATGCCAGCAAAACAGGAACGCCGCCTTCGAGTGGGTGTGCTCGGTGCCGGGCAGATCGCCCAGGCCGCTCATTTCGAGGCCTGCACGAAGGCTGCCAATGCCGATCTCCATGCTATCTGCGATGTCGCCGATGACCTGCGCGAACGCATGGCGATCACCCACGGTGCGGCGAAGACCTACGACGACTACGACAGGATGCTCGCCGATCCCGATCTCGAAGCCGTGATCATCGCGACCGCCGACGCCTTCCACGTCCCGGCCTCGCTGCGCGCACTCGAAGCCGGCAAGCATGTGCTCTGCGAAAAACCCGTCGGCGTGACGGTAGAGGAATGCATTGATCTCAAGGAGGCCGTCGAAAAGTCCGGCAAGATCTTTCAGGTCGGCCACATGAAGCGCTTTGATGCCGGCCTCCAGGCGGCAAAGGCCTTCATTGCCGACGAGATGGGCGAGATGATCGCCCTCAAGGCTTGGTATTGCGACAGCACGCACCGCTATGCGATGACGGATGCCGTCCAGCCGCTGATCGTCACCAGTGCCAAGGCGAAAAAGCCCTCGGCCAATCCGAAGGCGGATCTGCGCCGCTACTACATGCTGGCCCATGGCTGCCACCTGATCGACACCGCGCGTTACTTCGGCGGCGACATCGTCTCGGTGCAGGCGCGACTTTCCGAGCGGGCCGGCATCTGGTGCTGGTTCGTCGACGCCGAGTTCGCTTCCGGCACGCTCGGCCACCTCGACCTCACCGTGCAAGTCCGCATGGACTGGCACGAGGGTTTCCAGATTTACGGCGAGAAGGGCAGCGTTCTCGGCAAGACCTATAACCCCTGGTACTACAAGACGAGCGAGGTGGACATTTTCCGCGAGGCCGATGGCGCGACGCATCGGGTGCTCGGTGCCGACGGTCACTTCTATCGCCGCCAGGTCGAAGGTTTTGCACGCACCATCCTCGATGGTGCGCCGATGGAAGGCGCCGGCATCGACGACGGCCTCGCCTCGGTCCGCGCCATGGTCGCCATCGCGCGCTCGGTGGAGAGCGGCAAGGCGGTTGCACTTTCTGATGTCGAGGGTGGCGTCTGATGAAGCTCGGGGTCTTCGCCAAGACCTTTGAAGGTACGCAACCGGGTGCGGTGCTCGATGCCGTCGCGGCTGCCGGGTTTGCCGCCGCGCAGTACAACATGGCCTGCTCGGGCCTCGCCTCCATGCCTGAAGCCATCGACGAGGGGCAGGCGTGCGCGGTTGCCGACGCGGCGAAGAAGGCCGGCATCGAAATCGCGGCGGTCTCCGGCACCTACAACATGATCCATCCCGACCAGGCGATGCGCGAGGCCGGCCACCGCCGGTTAGCCGTTCTGGCGGAACGCAGCCACGCGATGTCCACCCGCCTCGTCACGCTTTGCACCGGCACGCGCGATCCACTCGACCAGTGGAGGGAGCACCCCGAAAACGACACGCCGGAAGCCTGGCGCGATCTGCTCCAGGCCATGGAAACGGCGATCGGCATTGCAGACCGCTGCGACGTCGATCTCGGCATCGAGCCGGAGCTTGCCAATGTCGTCAACTCGGCGCAAAAGGCCCGCCGGCTGATCGACGAGATGCGGAGCCCGCGTATAAAAATCGTGCTCGACCCCGCCAATCTCTTTGAAACGACAACGCTTGATGAGCAGCGGACGACCGTGTCCGCGGCAATCGATCTTCTCGCCGACCGCATCGTCATGGCGCATGCGAAGGACCGGAACCCGGACGGCAGCTTTGCGACCGCTGGAAAGGGTGTGCTCGACTACGCACACTATCTCGGTCGCCTGAAGGCCATCGGCTTTACCGGCAGCCTGATCACTCATGGGCTTGCAGCAAGCGAGGCCAAGGACGTTGCCCGCTTCCTCTCCGAAAAGCTTGAGGCGGGGCGATGAGCATCACCTTCGAGACAAGCGACGGCACGCGGCTGAATGTCGACACGGCGGGCGAGGGCATGCCGGTTGTCTTCCTGCACGGACTTTGCGGCGACGCGGGCCAGACCTCCGAAGCGTTTCCCACCGAACCCGGCTACCGCCGCGTCACGATCGAGGCTCGCGGTCATGGCCGATCGCAGTCCGGCGGACTCGACAGGCTTTCGATCGAAACCTTCGCGAATGACGTCGCTGCCTATGTCGAGGCCAATCTGGACGTGCCTGTCATCATCGGCGGCATTTCCATGGGGGCGGCGATTTCGCTTCGCCTTGCCGTAAAGCGTCCCGATCTCGTCCGCGCGCTTGTCCTCGCCCGGCCCGCCTGGCTGACGGCATCGGCGCCGGAAAATATGATCCCGAATGCCGAAGTCGGCCACCTTTTGACCCATCTGCCGCCGCCAGCGGCAAAGGCCGCTTTCCTGGCAGGTCCCCTCGGGCAGCGTCTTGCGGCGGCCGCGCCGGACAATCTGGCCTCGCTCACCGGCTTTTTCGCGCGGGAACCCATCGAGGTCACGGCCGCGCTCCTCACCGCCGTTTCCAAGGACGGCCCGGGAGTCACGGAGGCCGATCTCGCCCGCATCGCCGTCCCGACGCTCGTCATCGGCCATGAACGCGATCTCGTTCATCCCATCGCCCACGCGCGTGCGCTGGCGGAGAAAATCCCCGCTGCACGCTTCGTCCAGATCACCCCCAAGGCGGAGGACAAGGCGCGATACGTCGCCGATTTCCACCGCGCCCTGCGCACGTTCCTGAAGGATGTTCAGAGATGACCGTCGCGGCAAGCGGGCAAGGTTGTCGAGCGCGTCGGTCAGCGCGAGATTTGGGTCGCCATGCCGCGTCTGCGGCGCGGGAAGCGTTCTCAGCCCAAGGACTTGGTCTGGCGGGATCCCGAACCTCAACAGGCTTAAGGCACTTCCAGGAAAAATGCGTAACGGTTTTCCGTTCGGAAGTGCCTCGCTTCAAAGTCGGAGCATTTCGCGATCAGCCGCCGCGGCGCTTGTTGCGCACCTCGTCATAGGGGATGCGGAAGACCTTGTCGTCGAGCGCGATGCCGGTCCGGACGTTGAAGATCATCACCGACGTGTCTTTCTTCTGCGCGTCGGTGATCGTCCACTGCCGCAGATTGTAGCTCTTCGGGTCGAACATCATCGTGATGGTCGAATCTCCGAAGATGGAGCGGTCGCCGAGTACGATGGTGATGAGGTCCGCTTCCACCCTCACGTCGCGTACCATCCTGCTTCTCAAGTCGATCCTTTCGCTGAGCAACAGATTGAGCGGGGTCTTCGAGAGCGGATAGATATCCCAGGTCTTGAGCTTCATATTGCCGATGACGACGGACTTGCCGTCGGCGATGACCCGCATCGGCGAGGGTGCTTCGTAATTGAAGCGGATGCGTCCCGGCCGGCGGATATAGAACTTGCCGCCCGTCTGTTCGCCGCGCGGGCCGAACTGGACGAATTCGCCGGCCATCGTCTTCACGGACGAGAAATGATCGGCGATCCTCTGGGCAACGGCGGACGCCTGAGCCGAAGCGTCGCCCGCGCCGAACGTCGTGGCGCCGAAGCCGGCGAGGGCCGCCAGGCCGCCAACGAAGACGCGCCGCGAGATTGCCCCGTTGCGGCCGTCGGTTTTGGTCTCCATCATCGCAGTCTCCTTCATTCGTGATCATTTGAAGGGCAAGTGGGGCGCCTTCAAGGCGTTGGAAAACCCCGAAAACACGACGCCTTCAAATGACCGTTACCGCCTGCCGCGCGCTCATCACGCCGCTGTGGCGCTGTCTTACCGGCCGGTGATCTCAGCCTCGGTCGGCACCAGTATCTCGCGCTTTCCGGCGTGGTTCGCGGGGCTGATGATGCCTTCCTGCTCCATCCGCTCGATCAGCGAGGCGGCCCTATTATAGCCGATACCGAGGCGCCGCTGCACGTAGGAGGTCGAAGCCTTGCCGTCGCGCAGCACGATCGCCACCGCCTGATCGTACGGGTCCTCGGAATCGGCGAGGTTGGAGGTGCCGGCCGGACCGCCGCCATCATTCTCGTCCTCGTCGTCCTCGGTGATCGCGTCGAGATATTGCGGCACGCCTTGCGTCTTCAGATAGGCAACGACCTCTTCGACCTCGGTGTCAGAGACGAAGGGTCCGTGCACGCGCTGGATACGGCCACCGCCGGCCATGTAGAGCATGTCGCCCATGCCCAGGAGCTGTTCGGCTCCCTGTTCGCCGAGGATGGTGCGGCTGTCGATCTTGGAGGTCACCTGGAAGGAGATGCGCGTCGGGAAGTTCGCCTTGATCGTACCGGTGATGACGTCGACCGAGGGACGCTGCGTCGCCATGATGACGTGGATGCCGGCGGCGCGCGCCATCTGGGCGAGCCGCTGGACGGCGCCTTCGATATCCTTGCCGGCGACCATCATCAGGTCGGCCATCTCATCGATGATGACGACGATATAGGGCATCGGCGAAAGGTCGAATTCCTCCGTCTCGTAGACGGCCTCGCCGGTCTGGCGGTCGAAGCCGGTCTGGACGGTGCGCGTGATCGCCTCGCCCTTGGCCAGCGCCTGCTCGACGCGGCTGTTGAAGCCGTCGATGTTGCGCACGCCGATCTTCGACATCTTCTTGTAGCGCTCTTCCATCTCGCGCACGGTCCATTTCAGCGCCACGACCGCCTTCTTGGGGTCGGTCACGACCGGCGAGAGAAGGTGCGGGATGCCGTCATAGACGGAGAGTTCGAGCATCTTCGGATCGATCATGATGAGGCGGCACTGATCGGGTCTCAGCCGGTAGAGCAGCGACAGGATCATGGTGTTGATCGCCACAGACTTGCCCGATCCGGTGGTGCCGGCGACGAGCAGATGCGGCATCTTGGCGAGATCGGCAACGACGGATTCGCCGCCGATCGTCTTGCCGAGCGCCATGGCGAGCTTCGTCTTGGTCGTCTCGAAGTCGCGGGAGCCGATCAATTCGCGCAGATAGACCATCTCGCGCCGCTGGTTCGGCAGCTCGATGCCGATGGCGTTGCGGCCGGGAACGACGGCGACGCGTGCGGCGATCGCGCTCATGGAACGGGCGATGTCGTCGGCGAGACCGATGACCCGCGACGATTTGATCCCGGGCGCCGGTTCCAGCTCATAGAGGGTGACGACGGGGCCGGGGCGGACATGGATGATCTCGCCCTTGACGCCGAAATCCTCGAGAACGCCTTCGAGCATGCGGGCGTTCTGCTCGAGCGCATCGGCCGAAAGCGAGGCATCGCGCGCGACATTCTTCGGCTCGGCAAGGAAGTGGATCGGCGGAAGCGTGAAATCGCCGTCTTCATCGACGAACGAGCGCTGCGCCTCGCGCTCGACGCGCTGCCCGGCTTTCGGCCGCGGCGGGGCCACGCGCGAGCCCGCCATTGCCAGAGCCGGCTTCGGCGGTGCAGGCCGCGGAGCCCAGTCTGCGGCCACGTCGTCTTCGTCGTCGTCCGGCAGGATGCCGGCAGGCCGTCGCTCGTCGATATCGAAGGGCGGGTCGTCTTCGTCGCCCATGATCGGTGGCGGCGTGACGATGCGGCGCTCGGAACGATCGAGCGAGGGCTCGATACGGCCGGCCTGCGCCTTCGGCCGGACCGGCTCGTTCAATGTGCCGAATTCGTCGTTGTTGAAGTCGTAGGGCTCGTCATACTGACGCTTCGCCGGCTTTGCTCCCATGCCGAAGGCGCGGCGCAGCCTCGCCTGCGCCGTGTAGCGCATATGGGCGAGCGACCCCATCAGCACAGTAAGAGGGCCTTCTTCGTCTTCCTCTTCGAGTTCGTCGCGTATGGTGCGCGCCTTGCTGGGTGCGGGCTCCGGCGCCGGTTCCGCCTCTTCATCCTCGCTGACGCCGATGAGGCCGGCGCTGTAGACGAGGCACCAGGCGGCTGGTGCGGTGAAGAGGCAGGCGAGGACGGTCGCGAAGGTGCCCGTCGGGAAGGTTCCGGTGAAGAGCGCCGGAAAACGCAGGATCATGTCGCCGAAGACGCCTCCGAGGCCGTTCGGCAACGGCCAGGTGATCGGCGCCGGAACGCAGCTCAAGGCCGCGCTCGCCAGCACCGAGCCGGCGAACCACAGGCCGAGCCGCTTGAGCACCTTGTCGAAATGCGTGCCCCGGATGAGAACGAGAGCCCAGGCAACGGCCGGGAGCAGCGCCACGACGCTCGCAAGGCCGAAGAACTGCATGAAGATATCCGCGAAGACGGCGCCGCCATAGCCGAGCAGGTTGGTCGGCTCGTTCGAAGTTGCATAGGAAAAGCTCGGATCCGCGACGTTCCATGTCGAAAGGGCAGCAATGGCGAGTGCCAGCGCACCGACGAGAACGAACCCCGCCAGCGAGGCGATCTGCCGCCAGACGAAGTGGGTCAGCACGAACCGGTTGGAACGGCTGTCAAGCGTTGCGGTATTGCTTCTGCTCATGTTGCCTGCTTTGCCCGTTTCGATCCGCCGGAACGAGAGCGCGCGAGAAGGCCGCCCATGAATATTCCAGCCCTTTTGGTGAGGAGCAGCCTTCTCACCCTCAATCCGGGCGAAAAGCGGGATGCTCCGGGCACTTTGCGTGCCCATGGAATCAACCTAAGCGAAGTAGGGTTAATGTGACATTAACCATGCGCGTGTGCCGGAAAAATTGCGGTTGGGATGCGTATGCAGCGCAAAAAAAAGCCCGGATCGCGAGATCCGGGCCAAGGGCGATCCGCAGGATGCGGACCGCGACGGGACTGTTGGCGGCGCCGTTTGACGACGCTGCTCAGCTCGCGTGATAGGCGGCTTCGCCATGCGAGGAGAGGTCGAGCCCTTCCCGCTCCGCTTCCATCGATACGCGAAGGCCGACAAGCGCATCGACCACCTTGTAGAGGATGGCGGAAACGACACCGCACCAGACGATCGTGATGGCGACGGCCGTGATCTGGGTCATCAGCTGGCTTCCCATGGTCACGCCGTCGGCATAGCCGATGCCGCCGAGCGAGGAGGAGGCGAAGACGCCGGTCGCGATCGCGCCGAAGAAGCCGCCGACGCCGTGCACGCCGAAGACGTCTGCCGTGTCGTCATAGTGGAACTTGTTCTTGATCACCGAGACGAAGAAGTAGCAGAGCGGCGAGACGATCAGGCCCATGATGATCGCGCCCATCGGACCGGCGATACCGGCCGCCGGCGTGACGGCGACGAGCCCGGCGATCATGCCCGAAGCGGCGCCGAGCATCGACGCCTTGCCGCGCGTCAGCGTCTCGACGAGCGACCACGAAAGGACTGCGGCAGCCGTTGCGAGGAAGGTGTTGACGGTGGCGAGAACCGCACCGCCGGAGGCTTCGAGATTGGAGCCGGCGTTAAAGCCGAACCATCCGAACCACAGCATGGCAGCGCCGACGAGCGTCAGGGTCATGGAATGCGGGGCCATCATGTCACGGCCGTAGCCGGTGCGCTTGCCGACCATGAATGCACCGACGAGGCCGGCGACGCCGGCATTGATGTGGACCACGGTGCCGCCGGCGAAATCGAGCGCGCCCATGCCGAAGAGCAGGCCGTTTGCGTCCCAGACCATGTGCGCGATCGGGAAATAGACGAATGTCGCCCAGAGGATGGCGAAGAGGATCGCGGCCGAGAACTTGATGCGCTCGGCAAAGGCGCCGACGATGAGTGCCGGGGTGATCGCGGCGAAGGTCATCTGGAACAGCATGAACAGATACTCCGGAATGACGACGCCATCGGAGAAGGTCGCCGCGGTGCTGTCGACGGTCACGCCCGCGAGGAAGAGCTTGGCGAAGCCGCCGAAATAGGCGCTCGTCGAGCCGCCGAAGGCGAAGGAATAACCGTAGACGACCCAGACGATCATCATGGCGGCGCCGATCACCGTGCACTGCATCAGCACCGACAGCATGTTCTTGGCGCGCACGAGGCCGCCGTAGAATAGGGCGAGGCCCGGGATCAGCATGAACAGGACGAGAAGCGTCGAAAGGAACATGAAGGTGGTGTCGGCCTTGTCCGGCACCGGTGTTGCGGCCGCGGCGGGCGCGGCTTCCTGGGCAAATGCAACGACCGGCGCGAGCATCGCGGCAGCGGTCGCTCCCACGCGTCGAAGAGAGGTGGAAAGGGTGAATGACGACATCGAAAATAGCTCCCTGAACGGCGTGGTTTACAACGCTTCTGAGTCGGTCTCGCCGGTGCGGATGCGCACGGCATGGTCAATCGAGTAGACGAAGATCTTGCCGTCGCCGATCTGGCCGGTCTTGGCGGCCGAAGCGATGGCTTCGACGGCCCTGTCGACGATCTCCGTCGCGACCGCGATCTCGACCTTCAGCTTAGGCAGAAAGCTCACGGCATATTCGGTGCCGCGGTAAATCTCGGTGTGCCCCTTTTGGCGGCCGTAGCCCTTCACTTCGGTCACGGTCAAACCCTGGATGCCAACGGCAGTGAGGGCTTCGCGAACCTCATCGAGCTTGAACGGCTTGATAATGGCCATCACAATTTTCATCGAGTTCCCATCCTTGTCTGCCTCCAGCGGAGGCCGTCTCTCCTTGCTGCTTGAGCGCCTGACGCGCTGGCAACCGGAAAGCTACATTCAAGGGGCGTGCCAGATTCGATGAGGCAGAACAAACCACTGAAAACTAATGGAAAAAACACGTCCGGCGAGGGGGCTGCCGCGGAACGCTAAAAACACGCCAGTCGGAATGATTAAAATATAAGCAGAATCCGAAAAATGGCAAAAATTTACGCAATTGCCTTTTTGCGGATCAATCCTTCCTGCGCGACAGAGGCGATCAGAACGCCCGAGCGGTCGAAAAGGCTGCCGCGGGTCATTCCGCGGGCACCGTGCGCGCTGGGGCTGTCCTGGGTATAGAGCAGCCAATCGTCCATTTTCGAGGGCCGGTGGAACCACATGGCGTGGTCGAGGCTGGCGACCTGGAGGCTGCGGTCGAAGACCGATGTGCCGTGTGCGTAAAGCGACGTGTCGAGGAGCGTCATGTCGGAGAGATAGGCGAGGACGGCGGCCTGGAGATGGCGCTCGTCCGGCACCGTCCCGACCGCTTTCACCCATACGTCCTGCTTCGGGGATGCCTTCGCGCGCGAGAAATAGTGTTCGAGCGAGACGGGCCGGATTTCGATCGGCCGCGGCCGCTCCCAATAGCGGCGGATCGCCTCCGGTGCGTGGACGAGAAACTTCTCCTTGAGTTCCTGCTCTCCCGGCAGCGTCTCCGGCATCGGCACGTCCGGCATGTCGAACTGGTGCTCGAAGCCATCCTCGTCGTACTGGAAGGAGGCAGACATGGCGAAGATGGCCTTGCCGTGCTGGATCGCCACCACGCGCCGCGTCGCGAAGCTCGAGCCGTCGCGGATCCGGTCGACCTCGTAGATGATCGGAACGGAAGGGTCGCCCGGACGCATGAAATAGGCGTGCAGCGAGTGAACGTAGCGGCCCCCGTCGACCGTGCGCTGGGCGGCGACCAGCGCCTGGCCGATCACCTGGCCGCCGAAGACCCGCTGCCAGCCGACCTGCGGGCTCAAGCCCCGGAAGAGGTTTTCCTCGAGCTTCTCGAGGTCGAGTATCGCAAGGAGCGCATCCATGGGCGTGGCGGTCTCGGTAGGGCGCGACATTTCGGCGGTCTCCGATGGTAGGAACGGCGTTGGCATTGATCTATATAGGCACGAGATGATGCTTCAAGTGCGACGGGAGACGAGGCGGATGATCGACGTTCTGATTGCCGGGGGCGGCTATGTCGGCCTCTCGCTTGCCGTATCGCTGAAAAAGGCGGCCCCCCATCTCGATGTCATGGTCGTCGATGCCGCGCCGGAAGGCGTGTGGACGAAGGACGAACGGGCATCGGCCGTCGCCGCCGCTGCCGAGCGGATGCTCGACGTCCTCGGCGTCTGGCAGGCGATCGCGCCCGAGGCCGAGCCGATCCTCAGGATGGTGATCACCGATTCGAAGACGGCCGATCCGGTCCGACCGGTCTTCCTTACATTCGAGGGCGGGGGCGAGGATAATGGCGGCGACGGCCGCCCCTTCGCCCATATGGTGCCGAATACGGCGCTCGTCGGTGCGCTGCGCCGCGCCTGCGACGAACTCGGCGTTTCGATCCGGCAGTCGACCGTGGTGGAGCTCTTCAAGAGCGGAGATCATTCCGTCGCCGTCACTCTGGCGGGCGGCGAGACGATCGAGGCGCGGCTGCTGGTCGCCTGCGACGGCGTTCGTTCGAGGCTGCGCGAGGCGGCGGGCATCAAGGCCGTCGAGTTCGATTACGGCCAGTCGGGCATCGTCACCACCGTCGAGCACGAGCGTCCGCATGGCGGGACGGCGGAGGAGCATTTCCTGCCTGCCGGTCCCTTCGCGACGCTGCCGCTCAAGAACAACCGTTCCTCGCTCGTCTGGACCGAGAGCACCTATGATGCCGAGCGTCTGGTCAAGGAGGACGATTTCATCTTCGAGGAGGAACTGGAGCGCCGTTTCGGCCATAAGCTCGGCCGTCTCAAGGTGGTCGGCGGCCGGCGTGCCTTCCCGCTCGGCCTCACGCTTGCCCGCGACTTCGTCGCACCGCGTTTCGCGCTCGCCGGGGATGCCGCGCACGGCATCCACCCGATTTCCGGCCAGGGACTCAATCTCGGCTTCAAGGATGTCGCGGCCCTCGCCGAAACGATCGTCGAGGCGGACCGCCTCGGCCTCGATATCGGCTCGCTCGCGGTTCTGGAGCGCTACCAGACGTGGCGGCGCTTCGATACCTTCCGGATGGGCGTTACGACGGACGTCCTCAACCGGCTCTTCTCCAACGACATCATGCCCGTGCGGGTCGTGCGCGACCTCGGCCTCGGCCTCGTCGATCGCCTGCCGTCGCTCAAGAAGTTCTTCATCCGCCAGGCGGCGGGCACTCCCGGGAGAACCGATCCGCGGCTGCTCGCCGGCGAGCCGATTTGAACGCAACCGTTCGTGCCTCTGTCCGCCCCTCATCCGCCTACCGGCACCTTCTCCCCGCAGGCGGGGAGAAGGGACAAGCGGCGCCAACTGAACCCCGCATTCACCGCCCGCCCGAGGGAGCGAGCGGGCGCGGCATATCCCTTCTCCCCGCCTGCGGGGAGAAGGTGGCGGCAGCCGGTTGAGGGGCAATCCCGACCGAGCGGGGTTGAGGCGGTTGGGTTCCCGAGGGATCCCTTTCATGAGCAGTATCCGCCGCACCGGCGCGACAAGCGGCAAACGCATCAATCCCCTCTTCCCGCATGCGGGGAGAGGGTTAGTCCTCGGGTTGAACCCGAGGAGAAGGGCAAATCCCCGCGTGGGGGTTAACCCGAAGAGGGGCAAACCACGAAGCTCAGGCAGCCTGGCCGCACCGAAACGTCGACCCTCAATCCTCGATCTTGCGCGCCTCGGAGACCAGCATGATCGGCACACCGTCGCGGATCGGATAGGCGAGGCGGGCCTTTTCGGACACCAGTTCGTTGGCTTCCGGATCGTAGCTGAGGCGGCCCTTGGTCAGAGGGCAGACGAGCAGTTCCAGGAGTTTCGGATCGACCTTGCTGGCGTTGATGTCCATCGCTCTTTTCATTGCAGAATATTGTCGAGGTCGCCGAAGTTGCGGGCGAGCACGATCTCGGTGATGGCGATCAGCGTTTCGGCCCGCGTTTTCAGGTCGGGAGCCTCCAGCAACGCCTGCTTCTCCGCCGGTCCATAGGGCGACATCATTGCCATGGAGTTGACGAGGGTACGATTGCTGGCGCGTTCCACGCTTTCCCAGTCGGCTTCGAGCTTGTTGGCGTCGAGATAGGCCCGGAAGGCTGCGAGGAGCGCCTCCCGGTCGACGAGGCTCTCATCGTCCGGACTTTCGAGATCGCTCCCGAACGGGCCGATGCGGAAACGGCGATAGCCGCGGCAGCCGGCCACCTCTGCGAAAAGCCGGAAGCGGCACACGCCGGTGAGAGAGGTGATGTAGCGGCCGTCGCCGGTCTCGGCGAAAGAGGTGATCCGGCCGATGCAGCCTACCTGGCAAAGCGCCGGCACAGACGAAGCGTCGATGTCGTTGCGGCCTTCCGCGAAGGAGGGCTGAACGATGCCGATCAGCCGGTTGCCGGCGAGCGCATCGTCGAACATGGCGAGATAGCGCGGTTCGAAGATGTTAAGCGGGAGCTGTGCGCCGGGAAGCAGAAGCGCGCCCGTCAAGGGAAACACCGGAAGAATCTCCGGTAAGTCCTTCGGACCGAGATAGCGCGCATTTCCGACATGCATTCCGACAGATCCTGCAGATAGCGGCCGCGCCTTATCGAGGCGCGGTGCCGTAGGACCAAAAAATGGTGCGGCCCTTCGAAATCTCAAGGGAGAAATACACCGGAATCGATCGGGTGGGGCTGAAAAATTCGACGCGAAGGCCGCTTACGAAAAGAGAATCGACGACAGCTTGCGCCGCGCGGCGATCGTTGCCGGGTCCTTCGGGCCCCATACCTCGAAGAACGACAGCAGTTCGCGCCGGGCGCCGTCGTCCTCGAAGCTGCGGTCGCGTTTCATGATCGTCAGGAGATGTTCGGCGGCGGCGGTGCGGTCGCCCTCGACATTGCGGAGCTTGGCGAGCTTGAGCCGTGCCGCGTGGTCGTCCGGATCGAGCGCGAGCTGGCGCTCCAGCGCGGCCGGGTCGCCGAGCTTGCGGGCCTCCTCGATCTGGTCGAGCTTTTTCGAGACGGCGGCGACGGCCGCTTCCCCGGCAAGCGCTTCCGGCAGACCGGAAAGCGCCTGGCGCGCCTCGGCGACCTGCCCGAGCGCAATCATGCATTCGATCATGCCGGCGACAGCCGCGGCGTTTTCCGGGTCGGCCTGGAGAACGGCACCGTAGAGACCGGCGGCGTTCTGCGCGTCGCCTGCATCGATCAGCGCCTTGGCGTCGGCAAGCACGCTCTCGATCTCGGCCTTGCCGTTGTCTGCGGCCGGACCGGCAATTCGATCGATGAACTCCTTGATCTGGCTCTCGGGCACGGCGCCCATGAAGCCATCGACCGGACGCCCGTCGATAAAGGCGATCACCGCGGGAATGGACTGGATGCCGAGTTGGCCGGCGATCGATGGATGGTCGTCGATGTTCATCTTGACGAGCTTCACCCGGCCGGCGGCTTCCCTCACCACCTTCTCGATGACGGGGGTCAGTTGTTTGCAGGGCCCGCACCAGGGCGCCCAGAAATCCACGAGCACCGGCTGCTGGCGCGATGCCTCGAGCACGTCGCGGGTAAAGGCGGCGGTTGTCGTCTCCCTGATCAGGTCGTCCGGGGTCAGGTCGTTCGGGCCGCTCGCGGCGCTTGCCGGCTGTCCGCCGAACGAGGCCGAGCCCGTCATCTGTGTGCCGAAGGAACCTTGATAGGGATTGTCGCTACCGCTCATTCTTCTCTCCTCGCGGACTTGGGCGTCCGGCTTCATGCATTCGCGCCAAAGATCGTATGTCAGGCCGTCACTTTCAAGACAAGCGGCTCGTGCCCGGTTGCCTCCATGAAGCGCAGCATGTCCTTCGACGCGATCGAGGTCGTCCGGTCGTTCGAGAGCGAATGGCAGTTGATCGTCTCGAACGCCATCAGCGTCTCGTCGAGAATGATCTTCACCTTGCCCTCGGTGTCGTTGATCGCGCCGAAGGCGGTGACGGCGCCCGGTATCACGCCCAGATATTCCATCAGCTTGTCCGGCTTGCCGAAGGAGACCTTGCTTGCCGCGCCGATGGTCTGATGAACGGTCTTCAGGTCCACCGTCGCGTGTTCCTCGACGGTCAGAAGGAAATAATTGTCCTTTTTGTCCTTCAGGAACAGGTTTTTTGTATGTCCGCCGGGGATTTCATCGCGCAGCGCCACCGATTCGGCGACCGTGAAGACCGGGGCGTGCCGCTTCGTCCTGTGTTCGATCCCGAGTTCGTCGAGAAAACGGAAGAGATCTTCCGCAGTCTTCGGCTCAGCCTTGTTCATGGTCATCCTTTCCGCCGTCGCGATCTTCTCTCGGCCTGCTTTAAGGAGGAGCGAGACGTTCCGCAATCTCATGCGCGGCGCAGCGCAACCGGAAACGCGGCATTCCCGGCCTTCGAATGCACTCGCGAAAAAATTCTTGGCGTTCGCGTCATTTCCCTGTTGCATTTGAAAAGGGCTTGGGCCATATAGCGCCCGTCGCCGCAACACGGGGCGACACCCCTGGTCCATCGACTACCCCCGGGCCTGGGTCTTATGAGCGGGTGTAGCTCAGGGGTAGAGCACAACCTTGCCAAGGTTGGGGTCGGGCGTTCGAATCGCCTCACCCGCTCCAAATTCTTCGGACAATTCAGCAGGTTCATGAGCCCTTCGGGCGTTTTCCGTTTCGCACGGCCGTGCCGTGCAGCGGCGTTTGTCCATGCTTTCCGCGCGCCGGAGCGCGCTTTGCCGGCCTCCCTCAGAGCTGTGAGCATGCAGACCGGTGCAGCTGGCCCCAAAGCTGAAGCAATATTGCGAGCTCCTTTCTCGCCGCCGGTTTGCCGCATAGCCTTTGCGGACATACATCCGCAAAGGCTGCCAATAGCTCTCTACTATCCCACGACGGCCGGGTTCGCGCAGCATGCCATGAAGCCGTCGGTGATGACGTCCTTGGGAAGGTTGCGGCCGATGAAGACGAGGCGCGAGACGCGCTCTTCGCCCTCCTTCCAGGGGCGCTGGTGGTCGCCTTCCACCAGCA
>Ga0209281_1000954_pt1 | contig 23571 bp, 24 predicted proteins | sample MedtruBG_FD_187514 | JGI IMG/M metagenome (GOLD analysis project Ga0209281, IMG submission 187514) | Root nodule microbial communities of legume samples collected from California, USA - Medicago truncatula BG (SPAdes) (version 2) | ecosystem: Host-associated > Plants > Roots > Nodule | place... | reverse complement strand
ACACCCTCGCCGGAGAAGGCTGGTATCGCAAGTCGGCGCGCGCCGCGCGCTAGAGCACTTCCAGGAAGGTACGTGGCGATTTTCCGTCCACAAGTGCATAACTTCAAAGGGTTAGAGGGCTAGAGCGTTCCATGTCTCGATGAACAGGGAAACACTCTAAACGGTCCGATCAGACAAGAGAGCGGGGGCCGGAATGTCCGGCCCCCGCTCTCTTGTCGCACCTTCAACTTTTCCGCAATCTCAGCGCCCTGTGTGCCACAGCTTGCCTGGACGGTACGACCGGTCTGACCGGTTCGAGCTCGAATTGGACGAACGATTCGAGGAGGAGTTCGACGAGCTGTTCGAGGATGAATTAGAGCTCGAATTCGAGGAACTGTTGGACGAAGAGTTGGAACTCGAATTGCTGGAGGAGTTGGAACTCGAATTGGATGAGCTGTTGCCGGCGACTATGATCTCGCCGTCGGCCCGGCCCGTCTGGGCGGTTTGCGTCGAAGTGCGATCCACGCCGGGAAATAAGGGGGCATATTCCCTTGCTTCGGCGGCAGAGCCCACGAATGCCGCCAGGCCGGCAGCGATTGCCTTGTTCGTCCAGTTCTTTGCCATCTCATCCACTCCTTGTGAAAACCGGACCGGTTCTTCGGTCCGCAGGAGTAACGGCCGGTGCGCGCCTCTATTCCATGATCGCAATTTTTGATGCACTTACCGTTGCGCACCTTGGAGTTCGCTGAGGGCTCTGGCCTCTTCCGCTGCCTCGAGCGGCGCCCCTGCATCGATCGCGGTCAGATAGGCGTCGAGCGTTTCCGTGGAAGATGCAGGAGCATAACCGCCGGTGGCTCCGGGTGCGATGACGGCGAACGTCACGCGCCACTCTGACCCGGCGCGGCAGGCAACCGAAACCACTGTTGAGCGATCGTCCGAGTCCAGCTCGAACTCGCGGCACAGCGCCTGCGCATTGTCACGGAATGTCGCAATCGCCCGGAAACGTTGGTCGGAACCTGGCAACCGCCGTTCCTCGCCTGCGGCGACCGTGGCGAGCGCCTCGTCAAGCGCAGGGCTGCCGATGGCGGCAACGCCCAAGCCACCCTCGATCGGCGCCTCGACACTTCCCCGCAGCCAATATCCGCCGAACCCCGCAACGACAGCCGCCAGAGAGGCGGCGACGGGAGCGAGCCATCGACTTCTGTGAGATTCGTTCGCAGCGCGGCGCGGGAAAGGCAGGATGCCCGCGCCCGATACCGAAGGTGGCGACGTCTTCTCCATCACCATTCTTTCGACCGCACGCTTGAGCTCGGAAGGTACCGGCTCATCGAGCAGCGGCTCCATAGCGGCCTTGGCCGCATGACGCGTTTCGATGAAGAGTGCCACCCGCGCGACCAGCGCATCATCCGTTTCCATCGCTCGTTCTACTTCGGCAGCAGTCCCGGTATCGAGCTCGCCGTCGGCGAACCGCATCAGTATCTCATCCGAGAAGTCGGCTCTTGTCATTCGTTTGCGCCCTTCATTGACTGAGAACGTCCGGTCGCCTGTGTTATTCCGGCAGCCTCGGCCAAACTCCTGCGTGCCCTCATCAGTCGGCTCATGACCGTACCGATTGGAATGCCCATCACATCGGCCGCTTCGCGATAGGATAGCTCCTCGACGCAGACCAGAAGAACCACCTCCCGCTGCTCGTCCGGCAATTCGGTGATCGCCTCCGCGACGGTCTTGAGGGTCAGCCGCGCTTCGGTTTCACGCTCGCCAGATGAACCGGCGATGTCATGACGCTCGGTGATATCGTCCTGCACGCCTGCGGTCTTCTGTCGGCGCACCTGGTCGATCCAGAGATTGCGCAGGATACGGAATATCCAAGCATCAAAGCGCGTGCCCGGCTCGAAGCGCTCGGCACTGGCGAGTGCCCGCTCGCAGGCCGACTGCACGAGATCATCGGCAACATCACGCGAGCCGCAGAGCGAGATGGCGAAGCGGCGCAGATTGGGCAGGAACGCCATGAGGCGTTCGCCGACATCTTTCACCGCATTGCTCATCTCCCGAAACTCCGCAATTTGGCTAGAAGAGGGAATAGACCGACGACTCAGCCGTTCTGACACAATCTACAGGTAGCGGTCTCATCGTCCAATGAATGCGCTATCCTCCTAGGAGCGTGACCTAGCCGATTGAGGTTTTCGGATGCTGACAAAGTTGAAACTGGCTCTGATCGCTCCCATTGCTGCAATCGCACTCGTATCCGGCGACATCCTGGCTCCCGGAAACATGATTGTGCGTGAAGTGATCGGAACCGGTCTCGCCCTGGCCGATGACGACGACGATGACGGTGGGAGTGGCGGCAACCGCGGATCGGGTGGTTCCGGCCGCTCCGGCTCCTACGGCGCCGGCGCCGGATGGAGTGGCGGCAAGAGCCTGTTTCCATTCCGAGAGTTCCTGCCACGTCGAAGCATCCCGCGGCGCTCTCGCGCAGCCGCACCCGCTGCGCCGATACGAGCGCCCGATGAGATCGTCGGGCTGGGTTTCAGTCCGACGGAACTCGGCGAGTTGACAGCCACGGGCTTCGAGGTCCTCGAACGAAACACGATGACGTCATTCAACGCCGAGGTGATCAAGCTTCGCATTCCCCGCGGGCTGACTCTGGAAGCCGCTCGGCAGCGGGCGCGCGCCGCGGCCCCTCAGGCGGTGATCGACTTCAACCATTATTTCCGGCCGGAGCAGCATCCCGATGCCCCGTGCGTCACGAGCGACTGCCTGGCACGCGACGTGATCGGCTGGCCCTCCGCTCAGACCGGGCTTAGCAATTGCGCGGCCGGCGTGCGGATCGGCCTTGTCGATACAGCGATCAATCCCGATCACCTCGCATTCGAGGCTCGCAACATAGAGATCGTCCGTCTCGTCGAGGAAGAATTGCCGGAGTCGGGCAGACAGCACGGCACCGCTGTCGCGGCTTTGCTTGTCGGCTCAGCCAGCAGCCGCACGCCGGGCCTGATACCGGGTGGCAAGCTCATCGCCGTGGACGCGGTTCACCGGGGGGAACGGCAAGACGACCGCTCCGCCGCCTTCGATCTCGCGCGCGCACTGGACCTCCTCACTCGGCGTCAGGTTCAGGTTATCAATCTCAGTCTTGCCGGCCCGCCCAATCTCCTGCTCGAACAGGCGGTCATGAAGGCGGGGGAGCGCGGCATCATAATGGTCGCCGCCGCTGGCAATGACGGTCCGAAAGCCGAGCCCGTCTATCCGGCTGCCTATGAAGAGGTCATTGCCGTCACCGCGACCGATAGACGCAAACGGCCTTACAGGCGCGCCGGACGCGGGGAGCATATCGACTTCGCTGCCCCTGGTGTGGCCGTCTGGACAGCAGCCTCGGTCAGCGGCGCGCGTCCGAAGACGGGAACCTCGTTCGCGGCACCTTTCGTGACCGCGGCGGTGGCGATGATGAAGGCATCTGAACCGGACCTCGCTCCGGAAATGATCCACAGCAGGCTGTCAGGACACGCCGAAGATCTCGGAGATCCGGGAAAGGATGCGGTCTTCGGCTGGGGCCTTTTGAACGCGCGAGCGATTTGTAAAACGAAGTCCTGAGTTAAGCAGGTTTGGTCTGGTGAAAGGCGGTGACCCTCACGATAAGGACCATTCGGCGCCTGCCTGCCGGGCCACTGCGCAACAGCGCCATAGCGCTGCTTGACGATACTGGCAGCGTTGCGGGGCAATGCCCGGCTTTTCTTGCGGGCGGATTGAATACTTTATGTACCCGTGCGACTTTCGAAACGCATAACGAGAGCATCTTCCTGAGGTATCTCTGCGCATCAGCGGCCCGGGCGGGTGATTTCCGAACGTTCGCGGCTTGCGACCCGAAGCCCTATGTTTTCAAAGCGAAAGGACCACGCAATGGCAAAGAATACGATTTGCCTCTGGTATGATAAGGACGCCGAGGCTGCCGCTCGTTTCTACTGCGAGATCTTTCCTGACAGCATGGTGAGTGCCGTGCACCCGCACCCGGTGAATACCCCGCGGGCAAAGAGGGCGACGTGTTGACGGTCGACTTCACCGTTGCGGGTATTCTCAATGGGGGTCCCGCGTTCAAGCACAACGAGGCCTTCTCGTTCCAGATCGCCACCGACGATCAGGAGGAGACCGATCGCTACTGGAATGCCATCGTCGGCAATGGCGGCCAGGAAAGCGCCTGCGGCTGGTGCAAAGACAAGTGGGGGATCTCCTGGCAAATCACTCCGCGCGTGCTGGCTGAGGCGATGGCGGCCGGCGGCGACGAAGCAAAGCGCGCGTTCGAGGCCATGATGACCATGAAGAAGATCGACGTCGCCGCGATCGAGGCGGCGCGGCGCGGCTGATGCTCCATCGCGACTGCGGCCCAGTTTGCGGCAAGAGCGTGTCCGCTCGTCCCTTTAGGGACGCTCGGGCCAAAATCATGAGCGTGAGCTAGAAGAGGTTCCTTGAGCCTTATCTGCGCCAAGAAGTTGACGAAGTGAATTCTTCGACATCGGCCTGGACAAATGGAATCCCTGCAATTCGTCACAGCCCAGCTTGCGCAGGATCTCGCTCTGCTCCTCGGTTTCCACGCCTTCGGCGGTGATGCGCAGGCCTTTCGCATGTGCGATGCCGACGATGGACTGCACGACCGCCACACCACCACCGGGCCGGTCGAAGGCGTGGACGAAAGAGCGATCGATTTTGATCCGGTCGACCTCCAGGCGCTGCAACCGCCCAAATGAAGAGAATCCCGTACCGAAATCGTCAAGTGCGAACTTGACGCCGAACTCGCGTAGTGCCGTGATGTTTTTTTCGCAGACGCCGGCTTCGTCAAGGAGAGCAGTTTCGGTGATCTCGAGCTCCAGTCTCGACGGCTCGATCCCGAACTGGCGCAGCAGTGAGAGAACTTGAGCAGCATAATGGCGCTGTGCAAGCTCGACCGCCGAGACGTTGACTGCAATGTCGAGACCGGGAAATTCACGCGCGGTAGAACAGGCTTCCTTCAGCACGAACGCGCCGAGCCGATCGATGAGGCCGGCAGTCTCCGCAAGCGGAACGAAGGCATCCGGTGCTATAGGGCCTTTGCTCGGATGCCGCCAGCGAATGAGAGCTTCCAGCGAGCTTATCTCGTGCGACTGCGCAGAATATACGGGCTGATAGAAGACTTCGAGCTGATTGCCGGCGTCCAGCGCCGCACGCAGATCCTGTTCCAGGTCCCGTTTCGTTCTGATCAGTTCGTCCATATGAGGACCAAAGACTGCGTAGCGGTTCCGCCCGGCCGATTTGGCGTGGTAAAGCGCGATATCGGCCTTCCGCGTGATCTCGATGGGGTCGGCGTCATTTCCGGTCGCGACCGCCACACCTATCGAAAGCCCGATGAGAATGGGCTGTCCGTCTATCTCGAAAGGTCGGCGGATTGCAGCGATCAGCGCGTCACAGAGTTTCTCCACCTCGTCCTGGCGGGTACGCGCGACGATGATGGTAAACTCATCACCACCAATTCTGGAAATAGCGGCACCAGCAGCGGTTTCCTTAAGCCGCTTCGCGACCTCGACCATCAGCCGATCGCCAACGGGATGGCCGAGTGTGTCGTTCACTTGCTTGAAGCGGTCGAGATCGAGATACAGAAGAGCATTGGCTTGATCGATTGTCGACGTCGCGACGACCCGCGCCAGCAACCGGTTGAAAGACGCACGGTTGGCGAGCCCGGTCAACGGATCGTGACGCGCCAGATGGTCGAGCTCCGCCTGGCTTTCCTGCAGGCGTCTCGACCGCCTCCGCAGTACGACACTGAGCGCGCTCGTGAGGGCAAAAAGGAGGGCGCCGGCGACGAGAAGCACAGGCGCCGTGGCCTTCATCACATCGGCACCGGGTCTGAACGGGAGCCAGGAGAAATATCCTATCGTTTCTCGGGATGATGAAACGATCGGAGCATAGGACCGCTGTCGACCGAGTTCCGGCAAAACAGAAAAGCGCAGGTCCTCAAAACCATAATCGTCACCGAGATGCGTCAGGAAATCGCCGTCGAGAAAACGGGCCGCTAAGTGGAGATATTCCCTGCCGGGCTCCTGAACAATATCACCGGTGTCCGACACGATCGGCTTCACGCTGATAATCGCCGGGCGGCCCCCGATGCGAACCAGATCGCTCTCGCCGATGGACAGCACCTGCTCGCTCGTTCCTCCCTCGTCGCCTGCTGCGAGCCGCTCTTGCAGCTTGGCGATGAGCGGCATTGCTTCGGGTCCTATCTCGCTGAAAGCTTCCTGCTCGTTGGTCTGGCCGGCAAGAAAGGCGTATAACGGCTTACGATCCGGACTGATCACGAATGCGCCGTCGTGTCGGAAATAGCTGTTCATCCAGCTACCCAGGTTAGAATCGACCCACCGCGGATCCCATTCCTGCGACACTTTTCTGACGGCGTCATCCCAAACGGTGACACTCTCCTGATCATGGGCGATGCTACCTTGCATCTTCGAGATGACAAGCTCGACGAGGTGTTGCTGCCGCTTCACCGCCACAGCGTCCGATTGCTGCGCCGACCAGCGGACGGCCAGGTATATGCCTCCCATCAAGGCCATTGCGATGGCCAAGGGCAGCATCCACCTGAAAACCGCGACTTTGCCAGCCACAAACCTCATCCGCACTCCTCCTGATAGGCTGCTCATCAATGAGCTGAACGTCTTAAAACGCCGTAAGTAAGCTCCGCACGTGCCGGCGGCATCTTATGATCTAGTCCGCTTTGACCGTGCTTTCCGTGTCCGTACGTTTGCTTCTCCGCATGGCGTATCCCGGTGCGATCTTTGGATGGGCGAGTTTCAAAGATCGAGGCAATTCGTCTGAAAGCGCCTCGCGGACGGCGTCGCCCATCCCGAATACCACGAAGTCTGCCTGCAGCGATTCAATAAGTTGGTCTCTTTCGGTTGTTCCCGGCCGGCCATCCTCTTTCCAAAGAACAATCCCGACGCGCGCCGCTGGCGCAATACGTTTCAGTCGACGTACGGTAAACTTGGCATGTCTCATGAAATCCTGGTCGAGAACGCTCAAGACGACCGCGTTGCGCCCCTCGAGCTGCAGTGCCTTTATGTTGCCCGCCTTGAGGACTTCGTGAGTGGCATGGGCCGCATCCGCGCCCTGAATCCAAAGGGTCTGGGCGAGCATTGATGCGGTAACGTCATCGAGATCACTGCGCCCTCCGACGCACAGGACGGACTTTCCGTCGCCGGGGGGAAGATCATATTCCTCTGCATCATCATTATCATCATCACTTTCCTGCGCTTCCGTGCTCGTTTCCTCCTCCCCTTCCTCTTCGCCGGCAATCTCCTCGAGATTGGCGATGAGGGTGTTCGCACTCTGGGCAATCTGAGCCGCCTGGGTATTCGTCAGGGCGCCCCGGGCGCGGTCCCGCTCTGCCAGGAGCAGTGCGGGGATAGCAACCGTGTCGTAGAACTCGACGAGATACTTCTCCTGCAGCATGTCTTCCGCATTGTCCGTCGCCTCATCCGGATCTCCGGCGAGCAGACGCTGATAGAGGCGCTCCTTCGGATCGAGCACGGGCTCATTGCCCAGCAGAATCTCCAGAAATTCGAACTGCGGGACGTGACGACCGAGAACGACAAGGCACACCGTCAGCGGCGTCGACAGCACCAATCCGACCGGCCCCCAGAGCCATGCCCAGAAGATCGCCGCGACGATGATCGCAAGCGGCGACAGTCCGGTGCGGGAACCGTAAAGCCAAGGCTCGACGACATTGTTGCTCAAGAGTTCAAGGACAATGAACAAGGCTGCCGTCCAAACGAGCAGACTCCATCCAGGTGCGGCGGCAAACGCGAGGAACAACGGCAGAGCCGCAGCGATCACAGGTCCGATATAGGGGACAAAGCGCAGTACGATGGCGAGCATCCCCCAGAGGACCGCATTGGGTATGCCGAGAAGCGAGAGGCCGATGGCCAGCGGAATGCCGTAGGTGATGTTCACGACCAACTGCATGAGCAGATACCGGCCGACACGAGCACCCGCGTCCTGAAGTGCCTCGGTCGTTCGATGCAGGTCACCGTAGCCGACCAGCCGAATGAAACGGTCGCGCAGCTCCTCCCTCTCGAGCAGCATGAAGATGACCACGACGATGACGAGGCCGGTCGTTGCCAACGGGCCAAGCAGAGGATTGATGATGTTCTTCAGTGTCTCGATCGGCCGCTGTGGAGAGAAAATCTCCACGAGCAGCGGCTTGGTCTCCGGCGTCGGTTCGGGTGAGGCGCGCACCTCGGGTTCGGGCCGGCTGATCTCCGTGCTGATCCTCTCTATGACGCGGCCAATGCGCTCAAGGATCTGGCTTTCCGATCCGGTCTCCTTCAGCGTCCTGACCTTCTCGACGATGTTGTACTGATAGGTCGGCAGGTTCTGAGCCACCTCGCTCACCTGCATCGCTATGACCACACCGAATGCGGACAGGAACAGAAAAGCTGTCGTCACCGTGCCGATGACGGCCACCGAACGGGGACAACCGACGCGACGCAGCCTCGAAACCAGCGGCGCGAGAGCAAAGGTGAGCAGAATGGCGATAGCCAGCGGCAGGAACACGTCCCGGGCGAAATAGAGCACGGCAACCGCGGCGGCGGTCGCGACGAGCGTCGGTAGACGTGACGGCTGCGCCGCGGCTGCTGAGCCGCGCGCGAAGGCGATTTGCTGCAATCCGCCTGCGGTTGCAGCACGATCCTGGTCAATGCCACGCGAGAACTTCAGCACCGCACCCTCCACCACATCACCCAACGGTCGACCTGGTTGCGACCAGCAGGCAAGAAACTTGTTCGCAAGTAGGTAGGGCAGTGTTGGACGCCGCCCAGCAGATGCTCCGTTGCAAGGAACCGCAGCGGTTGCCTTTTCTCCAAGCCGCCCACCAGCATGGTAGCCGTAGCATCGCGGGGGAACCAATCTCCGTCCGGCGTGTTTCTGGGACGGGGGATCAATCGCGGTCTTCTGAAGAGGTAACCACATGAAAAACATAATCATTGTCGCGGCAGCACTAATGAGTGCCGCGACCACGGCATCACTCGCGCAAACGACACCTTCATCGGAAGGAGAAACGCCTGCAGTAGCAACGCCCGATTCGCAGAACCCGACGGCACCGGTCGAAGGGGCAAACAGCTTCACCGAAGCGCAAGCCAAGGAACGGATCGAAGAGGCCGGATATACCGACGTCAGCGGATTGAAGCTCGATGACAAGGGAGTGTGGCAGGCAACTGCGATGAAGGAGGGCAAATCCGTTTCGGTCGCGCTCGACTACCAGGGCAACGTAACAGCGCAGTAACACCCCACAGGCTTCCTCCAAACGCAAAGGGAGAACGAATATGAGAACTGTAACAGGGCTCTTTGATGACTATGGCGATGCTCGCGAAGCCGTAAGCGATCTGGAAGCGGCAGGCGTACCTTCGGATGACATCAGCATTGTCGCGAACAACATTGGCGATCGATACTCGACCGATGGCTCGAACGCGGCGGAAGGCGCGGGTACCGGAGCCGGCCTAGGCGCTGCCGGGGGCGGCGTTGTCGGTCTTCTGACGGGGCTCGGTCTGATGGCCATCCCTGGGGTCGGCCCCGTAGTGGCTGCCGGGTGGCTTGCCTCCACTGCGGCCGGCGCTGCGGCGGGCGCAATCGCCGGTGGGGCAGCCGGAGGCCTGATCGGTGCACTGACGGAATCCGGGGTTGATGAAGAAGACGCCCATGTTTACGCCGAGGGCGTTCGCCGGGGGGGCACGTTGGTCACAGCAAGGGTCGAGGACAGTGTTGCACCACGAGCAGAAGCGATCCTGAAACAGCGGAAAATCGTGGACCCAGCGGCCCGCAGGAGCATCTATGCCCAGGAAGGATGGTCGCGATTTGACGAAAATGCCGACCCGTACACGCTCGATCAGGTCGATCGAGAGCGGGAGCGGTACCGCAGCATGATGCCGTAACGGCTGGCTTACGTCCCGCCGATGCGAGGGCGCGAGGACGGCCCGCCCTGCCGCCAGCGCTGAAGCATCGACTCAAATGGTGGCGCGCCCCATGTCCCCTTGGGGCGTGCTTATTTGATCTTCAGCAGTAGCATCTTGCCGGCCATGGTGATGCCGTGAGCCGACTCCTCTGGCGGAACATCCGTATTCAGCGCTTTCACGAGCCTGTGGTCGCGCAGCTCGTTGAGAGTTGCGGTCGTCAGGAACTTGATCTTCTGAGGCCGTTCCTTGAAGCGGTCCTGTTTTGCATAGGTGACTTGAGCATTCAGGTGCGTCCATCTCTTCCCCGCCTGAGGATGGACGTCGCCGTCCTTAGCGAGCTTCAGACCGCGGATCTGGGTTGGCGTCAATTCAATCATTACTTCGTCTTTCGTCCATCTTCAGTAAGGGAGCGGCGCAGCGACCCAGCGGCGTCGTGGAATGAAACTAGCCTCCGGCGCCGGTCGTCCCAGAGCACGAGCCTGACGCATTTGAGGCTGTCCCACAGGGTGATCCGACCGATGCCGGCAAGTTGCGGATGGTCACGCAGTACTTCCGGCAGACGGTAGTACGGAATCCGGCTGGACAGGTGGTGCACGTGATGGATGCCGATATTGCCAGTGAGCCACCGCAGCACCGGCGGAAGATCGTAATGCGAGGCGCCATGCAGCGCCGCCTGGGGAAACCGCCAATCCTCGCCCGCCGACCAGTGGGTCTCCTCGAACTGGTGCTGCACATAAAAGAGCCAAACGCCGGCTGCACCTGCGAGCAGCACGACCGGAAGATGGATCAGGAGAAACGTTCCCAAACCGACGGCCCAAACCATCAAGGCGGCCAGCGTGACGATCGCAAAATTCGTCGCCATGGTCGAAATCCATGGCAGAGCACCCGAGTTCATCATTCCGAACGGCAGGCGCTGCTTGAACAGAAAGAGCCAGGCCGGCCCGATCCCGAACATGACAAGCGGGTGCCGGTACAGCCGGTAGCCGAGGCGTTTGATCGGCGAAAGGGCACAGTATTCGGTAATCGTCAGCGTGGTGATGTCACCAACCCCGCGTTCGTCGAGATTACCTGCAGTCGCATGATGGGCGGCATGCGCACGCCTCCAATAATCGTAAGGGGTCAGGGTCAGGACCCCGAGCAGGCGGCCGGTCCAGTCATCGAGCCCACGACGGGAGAAAAACGAGCCGTGGCCGCAATCGTGCTGGATCATGAACAATCGGAGCAGAAAGGCGCTGGCAGGAAGGATTGCAATCAGCCCGGGCCAGAAGCCGTTGGCCAGCGAAAAGCAGGCCGCTGCCCAGAAGATGGCGAAAGGGACGAGAGTGACGAACAGTTCGAAGGCGCTACGCCCCAGGCGGGGCTGCCGGTATTTAGCCAGCGTCTTCAACCACGCTCCAGCATTGTCTTCAACGAGTGAAGCGGGTGGATAGACATGTGCGCTCATTATAACCGGTCCGTTTTTCGCTCGCCCCGCGATCCTCCGCCAGGGCAACAGCTGCGCCCGTGGATCGGGTGCAGGTGTTGAAGTGTTACGCCCTACGGGCCTTGCGGGCGGCGTAACGGCGATCACGCTCTGCCTTGCGGGCCGCCTCGTCCGCCACGACGCGCGAGACCCGATTGGCGATTTCTGCCTGGCGGGCTTCGGCTTCAGCCCTTTGCTCGGCCTCGGCGGCCGCGGCCGACGCAGCGGCTTCTGCTAGGATTCGCTCGTTCTCGGCGGTCTTCAGCGCTTCGCGCTCGGCACGGCGGGCATCCCTGGCACGGCTAGCCGCTTCACGAGCAGCCAGTTTTTCCCGCATTTCAGGGTCGGTCGGCTTGGGAGCGGATGCAAATTTTGTCAGGAGCTGACGCTTTGCATCTGCTGCGGCATTGCGTCGTTCGGCAAAGCCGTTGTCGCTCGGGTGTCTCAATCGTTATTCCTTCGAATCGGTTGGTCGCGTAGAATTGGAAAAGGCCAGACATTCGCCTGGCCTCTTCGAACCTCTTGCCGCGATGCCAGTACATCCGTGGTCATCAGCGGCGAAAAAGCATCAGGCAGCGCGCAGCTGGCCTGCGGACATCTTGCCCGACTTATTGTCGCGCTCGAGCTCAAAGCCGAGCTTCTGACCTTCGACAATCGAATTCATGCCGGCGCGTTCAACAGCAGAGATGTGAACGAACACATCGGCGCTGCCGTCGTCAGGCGCGATGAAACCGAAGCCCTTGGTGGAATTGAACCATTTAACTGTGCCAGTGGTCATAACGAACCCTTTCTTAGCAACATGGATCACCGCTGGGCGACGCACAGCGGGGTTTCGACTTTTGAGAGAGGGAAGTTCGTCAAGAGACGCGCAAAGCGCAGCAAAACAAATATCGGCAAACAAAGTATCGATGCCCTTTCATAGACGAGAGCGGCGGCCACGTCAACTTTTTGTTTCCAGAAAAGTCGAATACAACTAAGGATAGCAGATCCGAAGGGTTACGTTCGTTCCCTGCCGGGGCATGCGCGATTAGAGCACTTCCAGGTGTAACGGTTTTCCGTCCGGAAATGCACAGCTTCAAAGATTAGAGCGTTCCTTGTTAGATGAACGCGGCGTGCGTACCGAAAATCGGCAAACGAGCTGAGTATACCGCTACGCTTCGACGCTTTTTCAACTAACTAACGTCACAGTCTCCTATCCGGCGTAAAAAGGAAATTCAGGTATGTCAAAATATTCCTTGTATTTTTACCCAACGGTTTGCGCGAAGTTCGGACACTAATTTCACGTCACGCCCAGCTTCGAATAATATTTCTTGGCACCTCTATTAATCGCGCGCTGGCGATGCTATTTAGGAGTTGCAGCCGCCCTATACGCTGGCCGCAGAAAGAATCCCATGACATTCCGCCCGCTCCTCGACCGCGTCGTCATCCGACGCGCCGAAGGTAACACTCAATCCAAGGGCGGGATCATCATCCCCGACACCGCCAAGGAAAAGCCCCAAGAGGGCGAAGTGATCGCCGTCGGTCCCGGCTCCCGTGACGAAAGCGGAAAGCTTATCCCGCTCGACGTCAAGATCGGCGACACGATCCTGTTCGGTAAATGGTCCGGAACAGAGGTCAAGATCGATGGCGAAGACCTACTGATCATGAAGGAATCCGACATCATGGGCATCGTCGCGAACACCGTTCCGACCGCCGCCAATGCTGCCTGATCCGTCGGATTCCGACCCTTATCTCAAGCCCGAACTGGCCAAAAACAATGTCCGCCAAACAAATAGTCTTCTCCACTGACGCCCGCGATCGCCTGCTTCGCGGCGTGGAATTGCTCAACAATGCCGTCAAGGTGACACTCGGCCCAAAGGGCCGCAATGTCGTTATCGACAAGTCCTATGGCGCTCCACGCATTACCAAAGACGGCGTCTCTGTCGCCAAGGAAATCGAACTTGAAGACAAGTTCGAAAATATGGGTGCGCAGATGGTGCGCGCGGTAGCCTCGAAGACCAATGACCTTGCCGGCGACGGCACCACGACGGCGACCGTGCTCGCCGCGTCCATCTTTCGCGAAGGCGCCAAGCTGGTTTCGGTGGGCATGAACCCAATGGACCTAAAGCGCGGCATCGATCTTGGGGTTGCCGCTGTCCTCGCGGAAATCAAGGCGCGCGCGACGAAGGTCATCTCGTCGAGCGAGATCGCTCAGGTCGGCACGATCGCCGCCAATGGCGACGCCGGCGTCGGCGAGATGATCGCAAGGGCGATGGAGAAGGTTGGCAACGAGGGTGTCATTACCGTCGAAGAGGCCAGGACGGCCGATACCGAACTCGACGTCGTCGAGGGCATGCAGTTCGACCGCGGTTATCTCTCGCCGTATTTCGTGACCAATGCCGAGAAGATGCGCGTGGAACTGGAGGATCCCTACATCCTCATTCACGAGAAGAAGCTCGGCAGCCTGCAGGCTATGCTGCCTATCCTGGAGGCCGCGGTGCAGAGCGGGAAACCGTTGCTGATCATCTCCGAAGACGTCGAAGGCGAAGTGCTGGCGACGCTCGTCGTCAACAGGCTGCGAGGTGGCCTGAAGATCGCGGCAGTCAAGACGCCAGGTTTCGGCGACCGCCGCAAGGCCATGCTGGAAGACATTGCCGTTTTGACGGCCGGCCAGATGATCTCCGAGGATCTCGGCATCAAGCTTGAGAATGTCACGCTCGATATGCTTGGCCGCGCCAGGCGGGTGCTGATCGAGAAAGACACGACCACAATCATCGACGGCTCCGGCGACAAAGCCTCCATTCAGGCGCGCGTCAGCCAAATCAAGGCGCAGATCGAGGAGACGGCGTCCGACTACGACAAGGAAAAGCTGCAGGAGCGGTTGGCGAAACTCGCCGGCGGCGTCGCGGTTATCCGCGTCGGCGGCGCGACCGAGCTTGAAGTGAAGGAAAAGAAGGACCGCATCGACGATGCCCTGAACGCTACGCGCGCGGCGGTCGAAGAAGGCATCGTTCCCGGCGGCGGGGTGGCGCTGCTCCGAGCAAAATCGGCCCTTGTCGGTCTCACCGACGATAACGCCGACGTAACGGCAGGCATCTCGATCGTGCGCCGAGCCCTGGAAGCACCAATCCGCCAGATCGCCGACAATGCCGGTGTGGAAGGTTCGATCGTTGTCGGAAAGCTTGTCGACGGCAGGGATCACAACCAAGGGTTCGACGCACAGACGGAAACCTATGTCGATATGATCAAGGCCGGCATCGTCGATCCCGCCAAGGTCGTACGGACAGCATTGCGGGACGCTGGCTCGATCGCGTCACTTCTGATCACCGCCGAAGCCATGATCGCCGATATTCCCGAGAGAGGGTCTCCCCAAAGCACCGGAAACGGCGCCGTGGATAGTATGGGATACTGAGAGCAGCGCCTGAACCGTCCGGCCGGGTGGCCAGGCGGCGAAACTCGAACAACGACGGACGGGGAGACTTCCAGTGGCCATGCAGAACAGCAAGACGTCAATCACCCAGCAATTTGGCAGCTACAAGCCATCCAAGGCGATCCTCGTATGGGCGTGCGTCGCCACGGCAGCCGCGACGATGATCGTCGGCTTCAACTGGGGCGGGTGGGTGACCGGCGGCACGTCTCGCACAGCGGCAGCGGCCGCAGCCGACATTGCACGCGGCGAACTGGCATCCGCCATATGCGTCGAGCGGTTTAACGCCGCCCCGGACGCGGCCGCAAAACTGATCGAGTTCAAGGCAATCACTGACGGTTACAAGAAGCGTCAATTCGTGGAGGCCGGCGGTTGGGCGACGATGCCGGGCGAGACCGCACCCGACAGCCGCAGCGTTCAAGGTTGCGCCACCGCTCTCGCCATCTGAGGGCAAAGCATGAAAAGCGCTCCGGTGTTGGTTTGGAGCGCTCCCAATTATCAGATCAGGAGAACGTCAAATGATTCGTTTCGAGAGAAAGCCCGATCCGCAGCCCTCGCTGAAGGAAGCCGAAAACAAACGTACCAAGCAAATAAGCGAAGCCGCGAAGGAAGAGAACAAGAAATCGGGCACAACTGGAGCGCCGCGTCGCGCGCCTCAAGCGGCTGATGACGACCGGCTCATTTGAGAGCATATTGGACGCCTCGGCCGTTTCTCATTGGCCCGCCCCTATGGCGGGCCAGCTTCATCAAATTCAACGTCAAGAGGATCGCATCGATGGCTAAAGGACAAGTGAGAGGCAACCGCGAGGCGCGGAAGCCGAAAAAGGAAAAGGCGCCGGTGAAGGTAGAGACGAGCTTCACCAATCAGCTCAAGAATGCCGAGAAAAGCAGCCCACAGGGTGGCAAACACAAAGGCTGAGCCCAAGGGAACGGCGGTGGCGCTGGAAGACTTCGGAGCCGAGTGCAACGGCTATTTTGGCGCTGCGGCCGCGGTTTCGCCCGGTGGCAAGATCCTGAACATAAAGGTTGATACCTTTTCCCCTGGCTTAAACGGGCCCGGCACCTGATGGCTTACCGGCTTCAGGCTTTGAAGGAATGCTGCAATTGCGCCTGCGTCTTCTTTTGTGAGTTGCGCAAATGCGTGCCACGGCATGATCGGCGCCAGCATGCGGCCGTCGGGGCGCTGCCCGGTCTGAATGGCAGTCACAATCTGCTCCCTAGTCCAGCTGCCGATGCCGGTCTCCTTGTCGGGCGTGATGTTGCGACCGATGAAAACACCCTCCCCGGGAATTTCGAAGCCTACATCCGACCCGCCGAGAAAGCGTGAGCTGTCCGGCTTTCCGAAAAAATATCCCGGTGTGTGGCAGTCGTTGCAGCCGCCCATTGTGACGAGATATTCCCCTCGCGCAATTGCGGGATCGTCGGCAGCGGCCCCGAGAGGCTGTAGCCCAAAAGCAGAGGTGGCGAAACATGCGAACCCAATGCCCAACCGAAACATGCTTACCTCCCTGAGGCTCGCTGCTGAAGCAAACTGAATATCATAACGGCGTTGCCCTATATATTAGTCATTTTGAATTATCGGGAAGTCGACGAATCTTCCCTTTGGCTCATACTGACGGAGGTCGCACCAAGCGGCGACCACCTCCTCGGAAAGTGTGGCCAGTAGGGCGCTCCTGAGCCAGCGCCCTGCAGCGCCTTTGCGATAACAAATTGCGATGTCGTAGCTAATGTTGCTGGCCAATAGGCGACAAGAGCGCCTGCTTCAATTGCTGGCGTACCTCATCAGGCTGCTCCAGCAGCGCAGTCGCGATTGTTCTAAGCTCCCGCCTCAGCCCATAGAGCTGATCCAGCAGCGCAAGGATGATCGGCACAGCGTCATCGTTGACGTTCATGTCGCGCCGGAGTTCACAAACCAGGCGGATGCGAGCGACGTCGACGTCGTCAAATGAGGGCCCGCGCTCGCCTTGAGCCGGCACGATCCAGCCGCTGTGCACCCACTGGCGCAGCTGTTTGCGGGTTACAATGTCGAACTGTTCAAGGACTTGCCTCTCCGTCAATTTCATGTGGCCCTCCCTAGAGCCTCGCGCGGGTCATAAGCGTGGCTCCGCCGCCACGTTTCCATGAATCGCTCGAGATCGGGATCGGTCGCCGTCGGCAGAACGACCTTCAGCGTAACACGCTGATCCCCGGCGGGGCCGTGTTGCGACTTCACCCCTTTGCCCCTCAGACGCAGGATGTCGCCCGTATTTGAACCCTTAGGGATGGTCATCGATACGCGGCCGGAGATCGTCGGCACTTCGATCTTTGCACCAAGCACAGCTTCATAAAGCGTAATTGGCAGATCTATTTCGATGTCGTTGCCTTCACGGCGGAAGACCGAGTGAGAACGGACACTAATTTCGATTAAGGCATCTCCGGGTTCCCCGCCAGCAATCCCCGGCGTCCCCTTGCCCCTCAGCCGCAGCGTGCTGCCATCACGTGTCCCAGCAGGAATGGCTAAGTCGAGCGTGTTACCGTCAGGAAAGGTGATGCGGCGTCGGGCGCCGTTTACCGCGTCAAGGAACTCGAGTTCGAGGTGATAATGACGGTCCTGCCCACGCGCCTTGAAACGGCCCCCTGCCCCGCCCTGCCCGAAAAGATCCGCGAAGATGTCCGACACATCTTCGAATTCACCAGTTCCGCCCGCTGATCCATACCGCCGTGCGTGGTCTGCATCGGCGTAGTGCCTGTAAAAGTGCTGCTGCGGCCGTTCAGCCCCCGATGCATCGATCTCGCCCCGGTCGAACCGGGCCCGCTGCTCGGGATCGCTCAGCAAATGGTAGGCTGCGGAAAGCGCCTTGAATTTGGTTTCCACCTCCTTGTCGCCTGGATGGAGATCTGGGTGCAGCTCCTTTGCGCGCTTGCGGTAGGCTTTGCGGATCTCATCCGGTTTGCCGGTACGCGGAACGCCGAGTATCTGATAGGGATCATCAGTCACCGAACACCTCCACCAATTTAACGGGCACGTCGAATGCACGGCCGCGGCAAACTGCGCGTCAACATTTCTGTTTAATTTAGCCCGCAGGAAAAGGTGCGCAAGATTGAGACGACGGCAGCGTAGCGGGTCAAAGGGTTTGGCGGCCTGAGGAGTACGCCAGGCCCGAGAGCTCGCTGGTCTACTCTCCACTAAGGAGTTCGCTATACGGCCGAGCTGGTCGGCAACGACGAGCCAACCGACATCGCCGGGGATCCACTCGGCCGCGGCCCGTGACCTCGGGCATTGTCAGTGCGCTTGACCGCAGCGGCATCAACGTCGAGGGCTACGACATAGTTTATCCAAACCGACGCCTCGATCACCACGGCAATTCCGGCCGTGCACTCGTGGCGACGGATGTCCGTCTGGTGGGTAGATGCGGGATTGGTTCCCGCGGTCGACCGATACTTGCTCCCACGCTCAGGCTGCAGCGCGAGGTCTCGACGCCAAGACGCTGTGGCCGAGCCGACATGGGCGAAATCCGGCTGTGCCTGAGGAAGATCCGTTCGCTAAACTTCCTTTGAGATCTGCACGAGTACGGCTTCCAGTTCGCTGTCCAAAAACGGCTTCGTCAGCAAGGGGATGTTCGAATACCTTGTATCCAGGCCTTTGCTGCCATAGCCCGTGGCAAAAATGAAGGGCACGTTGCGCTCCGCCAAAATGTCCGCGACGGGATAACTGGGCTCCCCGTCCAGGTTGACGTCGATGATGGCGATGTCAAACTGCCCTTTCCGCGCGATATCGAGCGCCTCCTGCATCCGAGAGGCTGTAGCGGCGACCTCATGCCCGAGTTCGCATAGTGTATCTTCAATCAGCATGGCGATCATGGATTCGTCTTCGACCACGAGAACCCGAAGTCTGCGCTCTGTCATGCGTCAAGCCCGTAAAAGCATTGGACGTCATGTGAGTGGCGCTTCGATGTGAAAGCGCACGCCACTCGGTGCAAACACAAGGTCAACTTTGCCGCCCAGTTCGCGGGCCAAAGCACGTTCCAGCAGACGAGTGCCAAAACCGGTCCGCGCTGGGACCATGACAGATGGACCACCAATCTCCTCCCATTGTAAATGCAGGTGAGATACGCTCTCAATATTGCTGACATGCCAGTTGACCTTGATCAGACCACCGTCGTTCGTGAGCGCCCCGTATTTTGCAGCGTTTGTGCAAAGCTCATGAAAAGCCATCGATAATGCCAACGCCATTTTCGGCCGCAACCGGAGCGGCGGACCAGAGGCCTGAACGCGCTGCTGGGGTTCCACGCAAATCGGATTGATCGTCGCGTGAAGAACCTCTCCAAGATCCGCACCCTGCCAGCTCTCCCGAGTAAGCACGTCGTGCGCCCTCGCCAATGCTACGAGCCGGCTTTGGAACCGGCCAAAATCTTCGCTTGCATTTACACCACGGAAGGTTTGCGCAGCCAGCGATTGAACCGTGGCGAGCGTGTTCTTCACGCGGTGGTTCAGTTCGTTGACCAGGAGCTTGCGGTGTTCTTCGCTGCGTCGCCTTTCAGTAATATCGCGCGCGATCTTCGACGCGCCGACGACGCGACCGAGGGCGTCTTTCAAAGGGGAAACCGTTAAGGAGACATCGATCAGGCTTCCGTCCTTTCGAATACGTACCGTCTCATAATGGTCGATGTGCTCGTCTCGCCGAATCCTTTCAAGGATGCCGGGTTCCTCGCCCTGGCGGTCGGGCGGAATGAGGATGTTTATAGGTTTTCCGATCACTTCCTCGGCGCTATAGCCGAACAGGCGTTCGGCACCTTTATTCCAAGTCTGGATAATGCCTTGCGTGTCCTTGCTTACGATCGCATCATCCGAGAATCTGACAATTGACGCGAGCCGTTCTGCATATTCCGCAGCTTTCTCGCGATCGGAGATGTCCACCAGCATATTGACCGCCCCAACAAGCTTGCCGGCGACATCGTGCAGCGGAGTGGGATAAGGTATGAACGGCACACGGGTACCATCCGGTCTTTCGGCCACGGCTTGTTCGCCACGGACCGGTCGATCTTCTTTGAGCGTCACGGCCATTGGACATTGGTCGTGCGGCAGGTAGGTGCCGTCCGGCCTATAGAGACGCCAGGTGACACACCATTTATCTCCGATCTGTGGGGTGCGGCCGGCCATTTCGACAGCCGCCTTATTGAAGAAGGTGATGCGACCTTCGGCATCTGTGGTGTAGACGGCGGCGGGCAGCGCCTCGAGCAAATCACGCATATGCTGTTCGCTTTCGCGGCGGCGGTCGTCCATGCGTTTGGCTTCGGTGACATCAAGCAGAACCCGCACGCCATAACGGAATCGACCGGTGCGATCGCGCACCGTCGAGCTGTAAACGTCGAGATAGATCACCGTACCGTCCGCCTTCACGGCGCGCTTGCGGATAGCATAGGTATCAGTCTCTCCGCTGACCTGCCGCGCGTAGCAACGGGCCTCCTCGTCGCGGTCATCCTCGTGCGTGTAGTCGAGGAACGTCATGTTCAGGAGTTGTTCGCGCGAGCGGCCCAGCATGGTGCAAAATGCATCATTCACCCGCAATAGGCGCCCATCCGCATCGGACTCGGCGATCCCGATCGTGGCCGCCTGATACGTGGCCGCCAAGCGTTCCTCAGTCTCGCGCCACGCGTTTTCGGTTTCGTGCAGGCTCGTTATATCGGTCGTGAAGCACCGCGTATTGACGAATTTCCCATCCTCGAAGCGACTGTTGGAGGTGATCAGCACATGCTTGATCGAGCCATCCCGTGCGCGCAAGCGGGCGGGATAGCGATCAAGCTTTTCGCCGCAGGAAAGACGGTCAAGAATATCGCCGATAACCGGTGCATCTGCGTGGAATTCAGCAATGTGCCGGCCTACATACTCGTCCGCCGGATACCCCAGGAGCTCCAGCTCTGCCTTATTTGCCCGCAGGATGATCCCCGCGGCGCTGACGATGTGCAGCCCGATGGCGCTGTTCTCGAAGAAGTCCTCCAGGTCCTTGCTCTTGCAGTTAACCTCCGCCTCGATCCGCTTTTGTTGCGAAATATCCTGAAAGCAATTGATCGCCCCTTGAATTACTCCCCGATGGTCTCTGAGCGGACGAATGTTCACGAGCGCAAAAATGCGGGATCCGTCGGGTCTTTCGATGATCACTTCGGCGTTGCGCGTCGAGACACCGGTCTTGATCGCCTCAGCCATGGGGCATTCCTGGTGGTCCATGGGCGAGCCGTCCGAGAGGAAAAGACGCTGGGAACCACAAAATCGCTCTCGCGGTGCGCTAAGCGACGGCTGTCTACCCCAAAGTTCGGCAGCCTCCGCGTTGTAGCCCACGAGCCACCCCTCGTGATCACAGACATAAACGGCTCCCGGTATAGCATCAAGCGCAGTTGGAGCTGACGTAATCAGCGCTTCGTATTCGGTCAGTACGCGACCGGTGAGTGGAAATTCCTCGACATTCGACATGTAAACAGGGCTCTCGCGGCTCTTCAAGGGATCGATTGAATCTCAGCCGGAGTCATGGAGGGACAACTCTGCTCGACACGCGACCCCCGGGTGCGCAATCTCGGTTAACGTGCATGAACGTACCAGACGCGGTTTTGTTCCCGCCATTTTTTGACTCGCGCATTTTCGGACCGGCAGCGTCATCCAAGGAGTACCGTTGATCGCACGCGCGCCGCAGGTTGGTCACGGCGTCCTTCTTGAAGGATATGGCGAGAAGCTGCCCAGCTCCTTCGCCGTTCGCTAATGAGGACGCGACTTAGAATCGTGAGACGCGGGATGCGGGAGGAAAATCGCACGCACTTCTCCTCATCCCGCTCTAGACCCCGGCGCTTTAGAGATCTACACTCAAGCTTCTGTGAACCTGAAATTGCATCAGGTCCAGCCCCCTCGCATCGCCCACCGCAATGAATTGCGGTTCGGGCCCGCGCTTCAGCCCTCAATATACGCAATCTCACCGTGCAAGCGGGAGGAGTATCCATGACCAATGCCCAATGCGCCTGCGGCGCTTTAAGACTGATGCTTAATGAACCGCCACAATTGACCGCGCTGTGTCACTGTTTGGCTTGCCAGCGAAGAACTGGTGCACCGTTCAGCGCTAATGCGTTCTACTCGATTGACTGTGTCGAAATATCTGGAGTGTCTACAGAATACATTCGTACGGCCGAGAGCGGTCGCAAGGTCCGAATGCATTTTTGCCCAACCTGCGGCTCGACCCTCTTTTGGAAAGCCGACGCTTCGCCGTCCTGGATCGGGGTAGCGGTAGGTTCATTTGCCGATCCGGCCTTCGCGCCACCTGCCATGTCAGTATTCGAACGGTCGAAACATAAGTGGGTGCAGCTTGAGGGAACGGTAGAGCATTTCCAAGACCTTCCAATCGGGCAATATTAGCAGCAATAGACGCGGTGAGGCAGCAGCCGGTGGGCGCGCACCGAACCTCGGCTTTTCACGCGTTGCAGACGCTGGGTGACTGCTGAATGCAGACGGCCCGCGCCGCTCGACCTGCTGCTCTCTACCCGCCGCCCGAAACGATCCGAAGACCAGCGGATGAGGTTTCTGATTCATCGGTAGTGCCAAGGATTTACGACGGTAAGCTCTGCCGAGCCGGTATCGCCTGTCGCGACGATAAATCCCCTGGAGGCGGCAATGGCGGCAATATATCCGTTGGGCGCGTCGGAAATTCTTTGCCGGCCGCTCGAGCGGTCACCGCAAGCTTGGCATAGCAGCGCGCAGCTCCAATGTCGAACGGCAATACGCGATCGCCAAACAGTTCGAGCACGCCGTCAAGCATTTCGGTCAGAGCCTTCTTGCGCCGACCGTCCGGCAGCACACCGATGCCGAACAGCAGTTCGCTTTCTCCGAATCGCGGAAACTCTCTAACCCTTTGTTTCCGCAATCCCAGACGGAAAACCGCTCCGCACTTCTCCTGGAATTGCTCTAGACGGCTGGCACCAATCTCATACGATGGCCAGGCGCGATCTCGACGAGTTCGGAGGGCGGGGGCGCGGAAAAGACGTCCGGTGCGGTGCTGCCGTCAACTGCGAAGCTGCGACCGTCAGGAAGCGGCACATCGGCAAAGTGGTCTTTCGTCCCCGGGTTCAGGGCTGCATCCGGATCGGGAATGGCGGCGATGAGCCGACGCGTATAGGGATGGGCGGGCCTTTCGAAGATGTCCCGCCAGCCGCCCTCCTCCACGACCTGTCCGAAGAACATCACCAGCACCCGGTCGCTCATATGCTCCACCACGCTCAGGTCGTGGCTGATCATCAGGTAGCCGAGGCCGAGCTTTTCCTGCAGGTCCAGCAGCAGGTTGATGATCTGTGCGCGTATCGACACGTCGAGGGCGGATACCGGTTCGTCTAGCACGACGATTTCCGGTTCGAGGATGAGCGCGCGGGCAATGCCGATGCGCTGGCGTTGGCCGCCGGAGAACTCGTGCGGATAGCGGTTCGCCTGCTCGGGCGTCAGCCCCACATTGGCGAGCATGACCTCGATCCGGTCGGCGATCTCCGATGCCGCCGTGATGCCGTGCAGCCGCAGCGGCGCAGCCAGCGAGGTGCGTACCGACTGGCGCGGGTTCAGCGAGGCATAGGGGTCCTGGAAAACCATCTGCACCGCCTTGGCGCGCTGCATGCGTCCGGGCGCCCCCGGCCCGGTGAGCGGCTGACCGCGATAACGGATCGTGCCTTCGGTCGGCTCCTGAAGACCGAGAACCGAGAGCGCCGTCGTGGACTTGCCGCAACCGGATTCGCCGACGATCGACAGGCATTCGCCCT
>Ga0209281_1000951_pt1 | contig 23616 bp, 16 predicted proteins | sample MedtruBG_FD_187514 | JGI IMG/M metagenome (GOLD analysis project Ga0209281, IMG submission 187514) | Root nodule microbial communities of legume samples collected from California, USA - Medicago truncatula BG (SPAdes) (version 2) | ecosystem: Host-associated > Plants > Roots > Nodule | place... | reverse complement strand
TTGTTAATGCTTCTACTGCTACTCTAGCTCTAACTGCTTTTGGCATTACTGATTCCTTGTAAGCTTCATCTTGAGCTTCAAATAATTCAAATGCTGGCATACTTATAACTCTTGCATCTATTCCTTTTGCTACTAGTTCATCTGCTGCTTTGTAGATTAATTCTACTTCTGAACCTGATGCCATTAAAAGTACATCTGGAGTTTCTTTCTTAGAATCTTTAAGGATATATCCACCTTTCAAGGCTCTTTTAGCACATCCATCATATAGTGGCAACTTTTGTCTTGTTAATACTAATGATGTTGGAGTTATTCCATTAGTTACAGCATAATACCAAGCTGCTGCAGTTTCTTTTGAATCTGCAGGTCTAAATACTGTCATGTTTGGCATACTTCTAAGTGCTGCTAATTGTTCTATTGGTTGGTGAGTTGGACCATCTTCTCCTACTCCAATACTGTCATGTGTTAAAACGTAAGCTACTGGAAGATTCATAAGAGCTGATAATCTCATAGCACCTTTCATGTAATCACTGAATACAAAGAATGTTGCACAGAATACTTTAAGTCCACCGTGAGCATACATTGCATTAACTATAGCTGCCATTGCGTGTTCTCTAACTCCGAAGTGAAGGTTTTGTCCACTTCTATCTTCTGCTGAGAAATCCCCTTTTCCAGCCATGTAAGTTTTATTTGAAGGAGCTAAATCTGCTGATCCTCCAATAAAGTTTGGAATAAGTGCTGCTAATCTGTTTATTACTATTCCTGAAGATTCTCTTGTAGCCATTTCTTTATCGAAGCTCCAGAATTCTTCACTATTTAACAAAGCTTCTTTATCAATTTCGCTGCTCATCCACTTACTATATTCTGCTGCAAGTTCTGGATAAGATTTTTCATAAGCCGTAAATAATTCATTCCAAGCTGCTTCTTTAGCTCCACCTTTTTCAATGTGTTCACTCATATTTGTGTACACTTCGTCTGGTACGTAGAATGCAGGTTCTGTCTTCCATCCTAAGTTTTCTTTCATTGCAAGTACATTTTCAGCACCTAATGGTTCACCATGAGCTGAAGCTTTTCCTTGTTTTGCAGGACATCCAAATCCAATTTGGTTTTTAACTATTATAATAGATGGTTTTGTAGTTTCTGCTTTTGCTGCTTCTATTGCTGCTTCTATTGCATCTATATCATTTCCATCAGCTATGTTTAATACTTGCCATCCATAGGCTTCATATCTTCTTCCTACATCTTCTCTAAACGCTATATCCGTATGACCTTCAATTGAAATGTTGTTTGAATCGTATAACACAACCAATTTTCCAAGACCTAAAGTTCCGGCAAGGGATGATGCTTCTCCTGAAATACCTTCCATAAGACATCCGTCTCCAACTATAGCATATGTATAGTGGTCAACTACGCTGTAACCTGGTTTATTAAACTTTTCTGCAAGATGTGCTTCTGCTATAGCAAAACCTACTGCATTACAAATACCTTGTCCAAGTGGTCCTGTTGTAATTTCAACACCTTTAGTATGACCGTACTCAGGATGTCCTGGTGTTAAACTTCCTATTTGTCTAAAGTTTTTAATATCTTCAACAGTTACTCCATAACCAAATAAGTGTAATAATGAATACTCAAGCATTGAACCATGCCCTGCTGATAATACAAATCTGTCTCTGTTATCCCACTCTGGATTTTTTCCATTATGATTCATTTTTGACCATAATGTGAATGCCATTGTAGCTGCACCAAGTGGTAGCCCTGGGTGCCCTGAATTTGATTTTTGAATAGCATCTGCTGATAATACCCTTATTGCATTAATAGATAATTTATCTAATTCTCTACTCATTTTTTACCTCACTTTTTATATAAATATGACTTCATAAAGCGCTGTAAGCGGCTTTATTACTACACCTTTTTATATTGTTATCTTTTTTTCTTTGTTTCTTTTTAAATTGTTTTATTTTTTTATTCTTAACTTGATTCATTGTTTTATTTATATATTGTTTTAAATTTAACTTGTAAACTTTATTAATTTATTTCTTTTTAAATTGTTCTATTTTTAAATTTATTTGTGTTTAATCATAACTCTGATTACTATTTACCGAAAGCTGCTGCCCAGTCTGCTTTGAATTTTTCTAATCCTTGATCTGTTAATGGATGTTTTACCATTTGATGAACTAAGCTGTGAGGAATTGTTGCTATATGTGCTCCTGCTTTTGCTGCTTCTATTACGTGAATTGGGTTTCTTACGCTTGCTGCTATTATTTCTGTTTCTAATCCATGTATTTCAAATATTTCTGCTATATCTCTAACTAAATCCATTCCTATCATTGAGATATCATCTACTCTTCCGAGGAATGGACTTACATATGTTGCTCCTGCATTTGCTGCAAGTAATGCTTGTGTTGCTGAGAATATTAAAGTTACGTTTGTTTTGATTCCTTCACTAGCTAAAACTTTAGTTGCTTTTAAGCCTTCAACTGTCATTGGGATTTTTACTATCATATTTGGATGAATTGCTGTTATTTCTCTTCCTTCTTTTATCATTCCTTCAGCATCTTCACTTACTACTTCTCCACTTATTGGTCCATCAACTATTTCTGTTATTTCTTTAATAACTTCATTGAAGTCTCTTCCTTCTTTTGCGACTAGTGATGGGTTAGTTGTAATACCACAGATAACTCCCATTTCATTTGCTTCTTTAATGTGTTCTACATTTGCTGTGTCTAAAAAAAATCTCATTTCCTTAACATCTCCTCTTGTTTTTAATGAATAGTTGACAATGAATACTTTTAAGATAAATATAACTGGATTTTATACAATAAGACCTTTTAAAAAATTCTATATTTTTGAGAATATCCATTATCAACTATCTATTATTATTTAAAAGGTTCGTCCAAATCTGGAGTTCCAATCAAGATTTATGACTTTCCTTATAATAATCTTACTAACTCAACTTTAAACATATGTTTTTAAAATTTATTTAATAAGTTTGTAAATTAATAGAGCAGTTATTCACTACTCCATTATTTAATTTCTAAGAATTCTTCAATAGGCATCATAGCTGCCCCTAGTAAGTACGACTCTTTAAAATCTGCCATACTAATCGTACAACTGTTTTCATCTGTAAATAAATTATCTTTATAAATATTTTTCTTCAAAATATCCATTTTATCATTTAATAAATTATTTATATCTCCACCTATAATTATGGTATTAGGATCTAATAACATAATTAAATTTGATATACCAGTTCCTAATATTTTTAAATACTTATCTAGAACTTTTTTTACTGCAATGTCATTTTGTAGATATAATTCTTCAAATTCATCTATATCTGATATATCTTCTAAAGATGCCTCATTATAACTTTCAACTAGAACATTCTTAGACGTATATGCTTCTAAGCATCCTTTTGCTCCACATTTGCACTTCTTTCCATTTATAGAGACCTTTATATGGCCAAATTCTCCTGATGAATTATTATCTCCTCTATAAATCTTACCGTTTATAATTATTCCAAGACCTAATCCATCTGTTATAGATACATATAGTAAATTTTTCACTATGTCTTTTCTATTTAAAAATTCATAATATGCTGATAAATTTGCTTCGTTATCTACATATATCGGTACATTTAAATATTCAAATTTTTCTCTCAAATTAAAATCTTTAAGTCCGAGTAGATATGAATATTTAACTATGCCTTCTTGAAAATCTACTGTTCCAGGCAAAGATAGACAAATCCCCAATAATTTTTCAGAATCTAAATTATATTTTTTCATTATCAAATCTATGTTTTCATTAATTATTGCAATCAGATTTTCTATTCCATTATTTTTATGTCTAATTCTTATATTTTCAATAATTTCTTTTTTTAAATTAACTAATGCTATTTTAATATGTCTTGGCGTTAATGCAACTCCTATTGAGTATCTGCAGTTTTCATCTAACTTTATTGCAATAGCTTTTCTGCCGCCTGTAGATTCCAAAGATCTTACATCTTCTACAATACCCTCATTTTTCAGTTCAGTGATATTAGTAGAAACTGTAGTTATACTTATATCTAAAATTCTTGAAATATCTAATTTAGTGATTTCATTTTTTTCTAGTAATAATGCTATTATTTTTTTTCTATTTGTCTCTTTTATTTTGCTGTGATTTACCTCTATCAAATTTGATAATACTCCTCTCATCTATCATATGAACAATAATAGTAGCTTTCTTAAATAATATCACTATTATTATTTTTGTTAAAGTATTTATAAGTCATTATAAATACTTTAACATTATAGTTACTGTTTAATGCCTTTAAAACTACGTATTATCAATAAATAAATTAGATATTTGAATTACATGATAGTATTTTTATCAATTCTTATATATCCTTGATTCTAGGATAAGCTGAGTTATAGATTTCATACACTTTTGAATATACTTCTTTTAACTCTTCATTTGGAGCTACTTTTTCATTTCCTTTAACAATTTTGCTGCAAGCATCTTCTACTGATTCGTATATACCTGCTCCAACACCTGCCAGCACTGCAACTCCAAGCGCTCCACCTTCTGAAGCTTTAACTGTAGTTAATGAATATTGGAAGATATCAGCTAATATTTGTCTCCATATACTGCTTTCAGCTCCACCACCACTTACTCTTATTTCATCAATGTTTACATTCATTTCTTCAATAAGATCAAGACAATTTTTTAAGCTAAAGCTAACACCTTCTAATATACTACGTACAAAATCATCATGATTATTTATTAAGGATACTCCTAAAAATGCTCCTTTAACGTTTGGATCTATATGAGGAGTTCTTTCTCCCATAAGATATGGCAGATAAACTATTCCATTTGAGCCTGGTTTTGATTTTGCTGCTTTTTCAGTTAATAAGTCATATATATCTCTTCCTAATTTTTCGCTTTCTTCAACTTCTTTAGCACAGAATGTTCTTTTAAACCAGTTTAATGATAATCCTGCTCCTTGAGTAACCCCCATTATATGCCACTTACCAGGGACTGCATGACATAAAGTATGAACTCTTCCTTCTTTATCAAATCTAGGTGTATCAGTTGCTGCAAATACAACTCCAGAAGTACCTATTGTTGTTGAAATTATTCCTTCGCTTACTATTCCATTTCCTATAGCACCAGCTGCTTGGTCACCAGCTCCACCAACAACTGGTGTATCTATTGCTAAGTTCGTTAATTCTGCTGCTTCTTCTGTTACCTTTCCACTAACAACTACTGATTCATAGACATCTGCTAATATATTCTTATCTATATTTAATTCATTAAGTAATTCTTCGCTCCAGCTTCTAGTATTTATATCTAACATCTGCATTCCACTAGCATCTGAAACTTCTGTTGCAAATACATTTGTTAATTTATATCTTATATAATCTTTTGGAAGAAGAACTTTATATATTTTTTTATAATTGGCAGGCTCATTATTTCTAACCCATAATAATTTTGAAAGAGTAAATCCAGTTAAAGCCGGATTACCAGTTATCTTAATTAATCTTTCTTTCCCAATTACTTCTGTCATGTATTCACATTCTTTTTCAGTTCTTTGGTCACACCAGATTATAGAGTTTCTTATTACCTTATGATCCTTGTCCATTAAAACAAGTCCATGCATTTGTCCACTTAATCCTATACCTTTAATATCTGAAGCCTGTACACCACTTTTTTCAATAACAGCTTTTATTCCGCTAACACATGCTTGCCACCAATCTTCAGGGTTTTGCTCTGCCCAACCTGCTTGTGGTTGAAATAAATCATAGCCATAAGTTGCAGTTTTTATTGTTTGTCCATTTTCATCAAATAGAGCTGTTTTAGTTCCAGATGTCCCAATATCTAAGCCTAATAAATATCTCATAGTAAACCTCTCCTGTTATATAATTTTTTCATTACTTAACGTTGTTAATGTTTCACTCTTAAACATATTTTAAAATAACTTTTTAAATGTTGTTTTATAAGTTCATATTACCCCCTTTTATTTAAATCGTCAATAGTTTTTTGAATACATTTTCAGTTTTTTTGCCACAAAATATTTCATACTAACTTATAATAAAAATAATATAAATTTAAATTTTATATTATTTTACATAATAGATGTAATTCTGTATAAATTTTGGTATAATAGTCATTGTTAATGTTTTCACTCTGAAATCTATTAGGAGTGATTCACAATGAAAAGAAATAAAAAGACTATAATAAAAGTTAATAAATCTTTCAAGCTAAAAGAGAATTTCAAAAATTATTCTATTAACAAAAAAATAGATTTAACATTTAATTTCATACTCATAGTTACAATGATAAGTATGTTTATATCAATGGCAGTATTACTTTCATTATCATCCAGAACCTCTTCTCTTTATAATGGACCATACTCTCTTTCACAGGTAATTTCAGATATCAGACTTTCATTCCAAACTTCAGACACCAATATTTATCGAGCTATAATCGAGACTAATACCAAAAATAAAGAAGTATTCCTAGAAAAATCTGATTCAGCTGCGGAAGAACTTAATACTAAAATAGGTATATTAAATGATAGTTCTAGTGATGATGAAATCGTAATCAAACAACTATTACAAAACTTATCTATTGCAGAAACTTATCGAAAAGACTTACGTAATGGAATAAAAAATAATGATGCAAATAGTACTTTAGCATCAAAATTAGATAAATATAGTTTTCAAAGAGACATCGTTGAAAATTATATTTCTAAATTATACGAATCTTCAAAAGGAAATGCTAAAACTTTTGTTGACAGTTCTATTATTTATAGAAATATAGCCATGACTATTCTTGTTATTATAATGATTCTTTTAGTTGTGATTCCAAGGATATTAGGTAAAACATTAAAAGCAGTGCTTCTTGAAGGAGTTAATAATGTAAAAAGAATATCTTATAATCTCTCTCAAGGAAAGTTATATATAGACACTGAATATAGTTCAAAGGATGAAATGGGTGAGATGTTTAATGATTTAAGAAAATCCATAAATATGTTAAAAAACTATATTAAAGATATAACATATAAATTAGAGGAATTATCTAATGGTAACTTAAATCTTACTATAGATAAATCAGTTGACTATATTGGAGATTTTATACCAATACATATATCCCTAGAGAAAATTATAAATAATCTAAATGATAGTTTCTCAGATATAAACAAATCTGTTGATTTTACTGCAAATAGCGCAAAAGAAATTGCCTCCATAACAAAAGTACTTTCTGAAGGGGCTTCTGAACAAGCTAATGCAGTTCAACATCTTCAAGACAACTTTAGTTTAATGCTGGATAAAGTTAAGACCAATACAAAGAACTCTGAGAAAGCATATGATTACTATGGTGAAACTAAAAAAATTATAAATGAGGGAAATAATAAGATGGAACAGTTGATGAACTCAATTAACGAAATAGCAGTTTCATCTAATCAAATTTCTGTTATTATAAGTGCTATTCAGTCAATATCAGAACAAACTAATTTACTTGCATTAAATGCAGCCATTGAGGCAGCTAGAGCCGGAGAGGCCGGTAAAGGATTTGCTGTTGTCGCTGATGAAGTAAGAAAACTTGCTGATCAGTCTTCTGAATCTGTTAAAACTATTACTCAAATTATAGAAAATTCTTTAAAAGCGATATCTAAAGGTGAATCTATCGCAAATGAAACCAAAATTTCTTTAAATAATATTATTAAAAATGTTGAGTATACATCACTACTTGTAAAAGAAATAGCAATTTCTTCTGAAGAACAAACAGCTTCTGTATCAAAAATGACATCACATGTAGATATCATATCCGATATAGTTCAAACAAATTTAGCAACTGCAGAAGAAACTTCTGCTTCAAGCGAAGAGCTAGCATCTCAATCTCAAATTATGTTTGATCAAATTTCTGAATTCAAACTCCGAAATTAGCATATTAATATACAGAGAGATCCAATTTACTGCTGATCTCTGATACACTAATTAATCCCGAGTTCTACATTCATATAGTTGATAGTAGCAAAAAAAGTTTTTGTGCTATCAACTATTTTTTATATCTAAGATCCACATTAATTATAGAATGCTTATTGAAGGAATGATAAATTAAAAGACTTCCTTATGATAATTGTAATTAAAATATCACAAGAAATTCTTTTAACTTATATATATGACTGTTGAATTATTAGAACTCAATCAAAACTATTTCAAAAACTCTATTTTATCATAGATAAAAAATTAAATTTTTCGCTTTCAGCTAAATTGTCATAATCCTGCGAAACACAACATGGTTTAAGTTTCTGATAAGTCACCAATTAAACCTAAGTCATATATTATCCACTTAAGAGTTTGATTATAATTAGGACTAATATCCACAAGCGTAATTTTAAGTGCATCACTATACTAGAAATAAATAACATATTGTTTGCAGTGTTTTATTGGAATTTTCATGTTAATGATTCTTGACTAGAAATCGAAACATAATATGTTACTTGTTTCAGTAAGTCACACATGAGCCCAAGTTATATATTTTTATTTATATAGACAACATAATTATAAGTTTAATTTATGCTTCGAAGTGCATACCACATCAGAAAGAGAAGGTGCTCTTTTACGCAGTGTTGCATTGATAAAATAATTGTAGGAATTTCTTTAGTAAAAGTTGTTCCATCCTTGCTTGTCACGAGCTTGACTTGGGAACATGCAGGGATGGGTGCAACTTTTACTGAAAGAAATCCACAATTATTTTATCTAGCAACCGAGTAACAGAGCATCTTCTCTTTCGGCTAGCTATCACATAATTCTAAATTACATACTGTTTATCTATGATCTTCAAATATATATTGATTAACTATTGATTCAAGTAATTCTTGTCTTCCTGATTTATTAACAATAGCATTATTATTTAATGCATATGCTTCTAACTCTTTAAATCCAACTTTTCCTTCAATTATTTCTTTTCCTATACCTTGAGTAAAGCTTGAATATCTGTCTTTTACAAAATTATCCAATTCACCATTTTCTAAAAGCTTATGTGCTACTCTTAAACCTTTAGCGAATGTATCCATTCCAGCTATATATCCTAAAAATAAGTCTTCTTTTTCAAATGATGCTCTTCTAACTTTAGAATCAAAGTTAACTCCACCTGGTGCAATTCCTCCATTTTTGAGTATTTCATACATAGCTAATGTAGAATCGTATATATTAGTAGGAAACTGATCAGTATCCCATCCAAGTAACGGATCTCCTTGATTAGCATCTATGCTGCCTAGAAAATTATTAATTCTAGCAAAATGAAGTTCATGTTGGAATGTATGCTGTGCCAATGTAGCATGGTTCGCTTCAATGTTAACTTTAAAATATTTATCAAGATTATAATTTTTAAGGAATCCTAAAACCGTTGCTGTATCAAAATCATATTGGTGTTTTGTTGGTTCCTTTGGCTTTGGCTCAATAAGAAATTGACCTGTAAATCCTATTTCTTTTGCATAGTCAACAGCCATTTGAAGTAATCTAGCGAAGTTATCCAACTCTAATCCCATATCAGTATTTAGTAAAGTCTCATATCCTTCACGCCCACCCCAAAATACGTAATTTTCTCCATTAAGATCTTTTGTTATTTCGATTGCTTTTTTAATTTGTGCTGCCGCATAAGCAAATACATCTGCATTACAACTAGTTCCTGCACCATGAACATATCTTGGATTAGTAAAACAATTTGCTGTTCCCCATAGAAGCTTTTTATTATATTTTTTCATTAAAGATTTACATAACTCAACTATTTCATCTAAATTTTTATTTGTTTCTTGAAGTGTTTTTCCTTCTGGGGCTATATCTCTATCATGGAAACAAAAATATTCTATATTTAGTTTTTCCATTAATTCAAAAGCTGCTTCCATTCTTGCTTTTGCTAATTCCATTTCATTGGTCTCATTATCCCATGGACGAATCATAGTTCCAACTCCAAATGGATCTGCTCCACTAGCAGTTAATGTGTGCCAATAAGATAATGCAAATCTTAGATGCTCTTTCATTGTTTTGTCACCAATAACTTCATCTGGATTATAGTACTTAAATGAATATGGATTTTTAGAACCTGCTCCCTCATAATTTATTTTCGAAACATTTTCAAAGTATTCTCTCATATAATACCCTCCTCATTTTTATTTTTGAATAGAAATTATTTGCAGTAAATAACTTAATTCTACACCTTTAATACAAAAGGCTTGTACATGATTTTTCAATAACAACTTATTCTATTGGCACTTGATTTCCTCCAACACTCTGGTTTTTATTCTACCCATACTAGCGTGATTGGAATAAATCATATCCACAGCCTACAGTGCTTATTGTTATCAACGTCAACTTTAAAATATATTTTAAAATAACTTTTTAAATGTTATTTTATAAGTTTATAATACTTTCTTTTCTTTAAATCGTCAATAGTTTTTTGAATACATTTTTCACTCTTCTCTTAACAATTATCTATTATTAACTCTAAATATAAAAATCATAAAATGTCATTTTTTTTAGATATAAAAAAATATATTGACTTTACAGCAAAATAATATAAAAGAAATTACATCTATCGCAAAAACAGTTTCTGAAGTAGCATCTACACAAATATAATATTTTAATCATTAAAATAAAAATATGCAGTGGTATTGAGTAACTCCTTTAATCATAGTATACTTATATGAATAGTATAAGTATAAAAAAAGGAGGAAATTATATGGGTATTATGATTGTTGGCGGAGATAATATAGAGATGATAAATTGCCATTTATGCAACAAAGGTTTTTGCGTTATAAAACATATAAGCGGAAGAAAAAATAGTCATAAATGCATTGAGATACCTCAAAATGCTGAACTTATAATAATTTTTATTGATTTTGTAAATCATAAATTATGCGAACACATAAAAAAAGAATCCAAAAAGCTTGGTATAAAGACAATCTATTCAAAAAGATCCTGGTCCTCCGTTGAAAATTTATTATCAACTATTTAAATTTAGAATATCCAAAAATTTAATCTGTTATTTAACCAAATAAATAACAGCAAGTATATTAAATAATCACTTGCTGTTATGGTGATGAATTATTGTCACCTATTTATTATAAAAATTTTAATTAAGGGCTTAATTAATCATTCATTTAAGGATTACTTTTTATTCTTAGAAGATATATCTATCCATACTGCAATTAATAATATTAATCCTTTAACTATATATTGCCAGAAAGTCGGAGTATTCATCATACTCATACCATTATCCACACTTGCCATTACAAGTGCACCAACTAATGCTCCAACAACTGATCCAGTACCACCTGCTAAACTTGCACCACCTATAACACATGATGCTATTGCGTCTAATTCTGCATTTTGCCCAGCTGCAACTGATCCTGCATTTAATCTTGCTGTAAGTAAAATTCCTGCGACTGCTGCAAGTAATCCAACCATTGAATATACTACTAAAATATGTTTCTTTACATTTATACCAGATAATCTTGCAGCATCTCTATTACCACCAATTCCATATACTCTTCTACCAAATATAGTTTTTGTTCCTACAAACGATAATATCAATGCTATAACTAACATTATGAAAGCTGGTATTGGAAACCCTTGATAATCATTAAGAATTACCACTAATCCTAATGATAGTATTCCAATTGCTGCAATTATTGAAACATCAAAGGCCATTGATTTTACTTCAATATTATACTTAATTTTGTTTTTTCTATTACCTAATATTAAGTACGCTGAACCTACAACTGCTAGTACTACTAATACATATCCAAATACTGTTGGTAAATAAGCTTGACCTACTGTTTTGAAATCTGCTGTTAAAGGAGCTACCGTATTACCACCAGTTATACCTATTAATATTCCTCTAAAAACAAGCATACTTGCTAACGTAACTATGAATGATGGTACATTTCTAAATGCTATCCAATATCCATTCCAAGCACCTATTATTATTCCAAGTATTAATGTTATAACCATAGTTGGAATAGCCGAAAAACCAAACCAAACATTTAATATTGCTGCAATTCCTCCAAGTAACCCAAGAGTTGATCCTACAGAAAGATCTATCTCTCCCAAGATGATTACAAATACCATTCCTATTGCAAGTATACCAGTGATTGACATTTGTCTAAATAAATTTGATAAATTTCTAGTAGTCAAGAAATTTCCGCCTGTCAAAACCGTGAATAGAACCCATATTGCCACCGTTGCTATCAATATTGTTGCGATTTTAGATTTGAATATACTACTTAATCCTAATTTTCTTTCCTTCTCCGAACTTACACTTTTGCTTAATTGCATATCTATACCCCTCCTACAGACGTTATAATTTCTTCATTATCTATTGCATCATTTTCTTCGTTTTTCTTCCCTACTGAATATGCCATAATCATTTCTTGAGTTAAACCATTATTATCAAGACTCGCTTTTATTTCACCTTCATTCATAACTAGAACCCTGTCACTAATTCCGAGAACTTCTGGTAATTCAGATGAAACCATTATTATTGATATACCCTGCTTAGCTAACTTAAAAATCAGTTTATAAATTTCAAACTTAGCTCCAACATCGATCCCCCTGGTTGGTTCATCTAATATTAGAATCTTAGGCTCAGCCAAGAGATTTTTTGCTAGTATTACTTTTTGCTGATTACCACCACTTAGGTTCTTTATTGCTAATTCTGTTGATGCAGTTTTTATCTTTATTTCATCAATGTATTTAAGAACATCCATCATTTCCCTGTCACTATCTATTACATCAAGTGCTTTTTTATACTTTAAAAGATTACTTATAGTCATATTCTTAGCAACACTCATTCCAGCGATTATTCCATCTTTCTTTCTATCTTCTGGAACCATAGCTATCCCTTTACTTAAAGCATCATCTGGATTTTTAATATTGACTTTTTCACCTTCAAAGTATATTTCACCATTTCTTTCGCCTTGAAAACTTCCATATATACTTGCTACCATTTCAGTTCTACCTGAACCAACCAATCCTGAAATTCCAAGTATCTCTCCACGCCTCAATGTAAAACTCGCATTTTTAACTCTCAATAAATTACTATTAAATGGGTCGCGAACATTGAGATTTTTTACTTCAAAAAATTCTTCTCCAATTTTATGCTCTTCTCTTGGAAATAAATTTTTCATTTCTCTTCCAACCATCATTTGTACTAATCTATCTTGATCTATTTCTTTAATAGGTACTTGACCTATTGTTGATCCATCTCTAATTACAGTAACATTGTCACATATTCTCGTAACCTCGTTAAGTTTGTGAGAAATATAAATACAAGTAACTCCGTCTTTTCTTAAATCTTCTAATATTCCCATTAAAACTTCTACTTCACCTTCACTTAACGATGCTGAAGGTTCGTCTAGAATTAATAATTTTGCGTCTTTAGACAACGCTTTTGCAATTTCAACTAATTGCTGATGACCAATTCCCAAATCCCCTGCTCTTGTAAGAGGATTAATATTTAATTTAACTCTACTTAATAATTCATTAGTTCTATTTAATTGCTCACTAAAACTTACTAACCCATGTTTACCAATCTCGTTTCCTAAAAAAATGTTTTCTGCAATAGAAAGCTGCTTAATTAGAGCTAATTCTTGGTGAATAATTGCTATACCAGCTTTCTCAGAATCTTTTATACCAGTTTGATTTAATTCTTTTCCCTCAAAGATTATTTTTCCTGAAAAAGATCCCGAAGGATGTTCTCCACTTAGAATTTTCATTAGTGTAGATTTTCCGGCTCCATTTTCACCACAAAGTGCATGTACTTCTGCTTTCTTAACTTTTAATGTTACTCCATCTAATGCCTTTACTCCAAAGAACTCTTTTACTATATCTTGCATTTCTAAAATATACTCACTCATGAAATACATATCTCCTTTCTATATTGGGGTTTAAAACTATTATTTTAAACCCCAATATTCTATTTACTTACTTGGTCTTTTATCTTCTGGCACGTTTTTATATACATCATCAAATTTTTGGAATCCATCTTTTATAACAGTATCTTTCATGTTATCAGCTGTTACTGCTATTGGAGTAAGTAATACTGAAGGAACATCCTTCTGACCATTATTTGTTACACTTCCACTTGTTTGAATTTCTTCACCTTTACCCATTTTTACAGCCATTTCAGCAGCCTTTGCAGCAATATCCTTAATTGGTTTATATACTGTCATTGTTTGGGTTCCCTCAACTACTCTTTGACAACCTGCTAAATCTGCATCTTGTCCAGAAATTGAAACCTTACCTGCTAAGCTTTGAGCTTGTAATGCTTGAACAGCACCACCTGCAGTACTATCATTTGATGCAACAACAGCATCAATCTTATTGTTATTTGCAGTTAATGCATTTTCCATTATCTTTAACGCTTCTTCTGCTAGCCAGTCTTTTGCCCATTGGTCTCCTATTATTTTAATGTCCCCTTTATCTACATAAGGTTTTATAATGTTCATTTGTCCTTGTCTAAATAATTTTGCGTTATTATCTGTTGGAGAACCTCCCATCATAAAGTAGTTTCCTTTAGGAGTTTTATCAACAATTGCTTTTGCTTGTAATTCTCCAACTTTAACATTATCAAATGATACGTAATAATCTAAATCACTATTTGTAATTAATCTATCATAAGCTAAAACTTTTATTTTATTTTGATGAGCAGATTCAACTATAGGTGCTATAGATTCTCCGTTATGAGGAATTATTACTAAAACGTCTATTCCCTGAGATATAAGATTTTCGCATTGTGACATTTGTGTAGGATCATCTCCATTTGCAGATTGGAAAACAACCTCCGCCCCAAGCTTTTTAGCTTGTTCCTCAAATATTTCTTTATCATGTTGCCATCTTTCAAGTCTTAAATCATCAAAGCTTACACCAATTTTTATTTTTTTATCTCCACCTGCTGATGTTTGAGTATCTTTCTTTCCACTACAACCTGTTAGCGCAGAAAATATTAATACTCCACTTAGTGCTAAACCTAACAATTTAACCATTTTTTTAGACTTCATTATTTATCTCCCCTTTTTCATAATTGTTTATCTCTTTTACAAGATTAATTATATTCTTAATAGTAAACGTTTCGAATAGACCCATTTGCTGACTTATAATTTTATATTGCCGTATTCAAACAGCAATTTTTTACCAGTATATAAGCTAAAATAAAAAAATAATCTAGGTTATCCCTTAAATATAAAAGATCAACCTAGATTATTTATTTATTCTACAAATTCGTGTAGTAAAATATTGCCCTATAGATAAATAAATTAGACTTATGTGATAACTTACCGAAATTATAAACATTTTTATTCCGAAAAACTATGAAAATATAGCTGAAGGTTCTAAGTTGCAGGTTGCATCCACTTTAGCATGCTCCAACTTTCAGTTTGACAAGCTAAAGTGGAACAACCTACAACTAAGAACCTTTAACATCTCATTTTCAAATGTTTTCTTCACAAAAATGTTTATAATTTCTAGTGAAGATATGACTTCAAAGTTTTAGCAAATTTATAAATATGTTTATCTAATAAGTGAAATATCTAATTTTAAAATCTATATAAATGTCTAAACTCCGAAGCTGATTTATAATTTGAAATATATACTGCAGCAGAAATAGAAGGTACTCTGTTACTCGGTTGCTAGAAAAAACATCTATAGATTTCTACCAGTAAAAGTTGCACCAGTCCTGCTTGCTCCTTAGGCAAGCTAATGACAAGCAGGACTGGAACAACTTTTACTGAAGAAATACTTATAGATGTTTTTTCAATGCAACACTGCGTAAAAGAGTACCTTCTATTTCGGTTTGTTATACCATAAATCTAAGTTATATATTGTTTATCTATTGATATTTTAAAATTCACAGGACTTACACCCTCATATTTTTTAAACACCTTGCTAAAATAATTAGGATCATTGTAGCCGACCTTATAGCAGACTTCTTTTACGTTCATTTCACCACTTGATAATAATTCTTTAGCTATATCTATTCTGCACTTATTCACATAATCTGAAAAATTAACTCCGGTCACCTCTTTAAATGTTCTACTAAAATAATATACACTCAATCCAAAATTATTTGCTACTTTCTCTAATTCGAGTTCTGTCTCAATATTTTCTCTAATATAATCCTTTACATCTTCAAATAGCTTCATTTTTATTTTATTAGAGTTCCTACTTTTATTTTCTTTAACGTTAATAACATATTGATCCTTGAGTAACTTATCATTTACATCATCTATATATATAATATTTACATTATCCGAATTATAGACTAAACATTTAGTAGCTTGTCTATAAGACTCAACTATTTGTTCCACTGAATCAAATGTTTCTCCAAGTCCAGCTCTTATTGAAACATTAAATCTCTTCTTTATTTCCCTCCTTAGGTTAAAGGCAAGATCTATCTTTAGGTTCTTAAAATCACTTGTATTTTCATTCTCTATTTGTATAAAATACGTTAGTTCTTCATAAAATACATAATTTCCTATACATTTATATTTTCTATTAATATATTCCTTTATATACTCCCCTATTTTTATTTTTATTTCATCTTTTTCATTTCTATTTATATCTTTATAAGCATATTTATCCTTTATGGATATGACCATTGCATAACTATTTACAAAGTTCATATTTAAGCAGCGTAAGTACATTCCATAATCGATACCTTTTAGCTTATCATTTATGATTAAATCACTTAATTGATTTTCAAGGACTGGTAACAAGGTATATATCTTTTCTTTATCTTCAATTTCACTCTTTCGTTTATTCTGTTCTTTTTTAACACATCGAATACCTGTTGAAACTTTTTCAACTATCTCTTCTTTTGTAAATGGTTTCAAAAGATATTCTTTTACGTTTATCTTTACAGCTTCCTGTGCAAAATCAAAGTAGTCATATGCTGTTAAAATTATACTATATAAATTTGGCAGTGTAGCACTCATTTCCTTTAGAGCTTGTATGCCATCAATACCTGGCATTTTTATATCAATTATAACCATATCAGGCCTGATACTTTCAGATAATTCTATTGCCTCCCTCCCATTTTTAGCCTCATATACCTCTAATTCTTCGGAAAAGTTATCTTTTAATATATTCTTAACTGTTTCTCTATCATATTTCTCATCATCAGCAAGTAATATTTTCATCATTATTATCCTCCCCCATTATAGGTATTCTCAAATAAACTTTTGTCCCCTTTCCCTCTTCACTTTCTATTTGAAACATATTTTCTCGATCATACAAATATCTTAGCCTTTTTTCAACAATATTTACCCCAAGGCCTGTTGTATGTCCAGTATGTTTCATTTCATAGTTATAGTCATTAATCTTGTCCAAAATTTCTTTTGGAATTCCAATACCATCATCCTCAATTATTATCTTACAAATTCCATTTTCCTCGTTAATGCAAATATTTATATATCCTCCTTCTTCTTTGGGTTCTATTCCATGAATAAATGCATTTTCTACCAATGGTTGTATTGTCATTCCAGGCACTTTTACTTTTTTCATATCCATATTGGTGCTTAAATTAAATTTTATTCTGTCGTCAAATCTACATTCTTGAATATAAATATAATCTTTTATTATGTTTATTTCATCTTCCAAAAGTGCATTTGTACTCATAGATCTCAATGAATATCTCAAAATATTAGATACTGATTTTATTAATTTACTTGTTGTTGTAGCATTTTCCATCATAGCTGTGGCATTTATACAATTCAAAGTATTAAATAAAAAATGTGGATTTATCTGAGATTGTAATACTTTTAAATCAAATTCCTTCAAAGCATTTTCATATTGAAGGTTTTTCATTTCCTCTTCTTTTAATTTCTTTTCTAATATAAGTTTTTCATTTATAGATCTTATGAGATCTTTTATATCCTTTATCATAGTATTGAAGGTTTTCGTAAGCAGATTTAACTCATATATATCTGTTTTATCACCTTCATAGTATTCGAACTGTCCCCTAGATACCTTATTTGAAATTTCAACAATTCCTTTTAACCCTTTCGAAATATTTCTAATAAATAAAAGTGCATATGAAACACACATTGATAAAATAACTATAAGGTATATAGTTAGAGACACATATATTAATCTGCTGTTTTTATTTAATTCTTTATATGCTACACTATTAGTTTCTAAATAATTCTGCATTAATGCAGATGCATATTCTTTAGAATATCCTGCAATATTTTTAGCTGATACAAAATCGTCATAATAAAAAATATATCCTTCTTTATTTTCATAGGCCGAAATTGTTTTCTTAGAATTTTCTACATAAGACTCTAAGGTATTATCTAGGTCCCTTAAAATATATTGGCTCGTATTATCAGAATTACTTTTAAGTGTCTCAATCTCCTGTTTAGCAATAAATATCTCATTACTATAGCTTTCTTTCTTATCTTCAGCTCCACTTAGTATATATTGATTAAAGCCATCTAAAGAGTTATCGATATGCTGCTTAATTTCATTGGTAATAAGCATATTATTAAGCATATTTACATAACCATCTTCAATTTTCTTACTCATAGCCAAGGATATAATATTACATATTCCTATTGGGATAATTAAAAATATAACAAATATAATAAATTTGCTATTTAAAGTTTTAATTTTCAAACTTATCGTCTCCCTGCTTATAAATATCTATATTACTTTTATTGACTAGTTTAACATTTGTTAAAGATTTTGGATTAACCTCAGACTTTTTTTGAATTTTATCCATTATAATATTTACCGCCTTATATCCCATTTCATCACTTTTTTGTACTATTGTGGCTGAAACTAGTCCAGTTCTGATGTTATTTAAAGTATCTTCTAAATCATCAAAACATATTATTTTCACTTTGCCCTTAGCATTTAAATCGTTTACTGCTTTAGCAGCTCCTATTCCATCTAATGCTGAAGTACAAAATAGTGCATCTACTTTATCATTTCTATTTAGTATTTTTCTTGTTACAATTTCCGCTTCAAGAAGCATTGCATCAGATGAATCCACATCTACAATCTTTAGGTTTGAGTTTGATGAAATATATTCTTTAAATCCGTCCACTCTTTCCCTTTGATTTTTAACATCCTTTCCTCCCATTACTATTGCAACATTTCCATCCATTCCGATTTGCCTTACAGTTTCTTCTCCAGCAACTTGTCCAGCTAAAATGTTATCTGTTCCTACATACGCTATTCTATTGCTATTTTCTTCATCAGAATCTATTGTTACAACCGGTATTCCCTTTTCTATAGCACTATTAATTTGCTTTGCATATTTCCCTTCTTCTTGGACATAGGTTATTATTCCGCTAACCTTAGCTGATGTAGCCATGTCAAAAAGTTTTAATCCTTCTTCTGTATTTGCTGTAGTAGGTCCTAAAAATTCAACTACTGCACCTCTTTCTGATGCCGCCCTTTCTGCTCCTTTCTTTATACTAAGCCAATAAGGGTTTGTCTTAATGTGAGATATTAATACTATTTTAGGTTTTATAGGTTCATTTTCTACCTTCTTATCCTTCAATAGATTGAGAAATAATAAATTACTACCTAAAAAAAGCACAACAAGTATAACACCGAAAATACTCTTTAAGTATTTCATCAACAAAGTCTCCTTTATACTAAAAATTTATATATTTAAAAACTACTTTTTAAATGTTCTTTAATAATGTTATTCTATATTCCTTCTTTTTTTAAGTCAATGTTTTTTTGTATAGCTTTTCATACTAAGGTTTCGGTTATTGTTCTACCAATACGATGTTCCTATTTAATAATTCCTTAATTGTGTATTCAATTAAATCAATTAATTCTTGGCTAACTTAAACAACAATATTATTATTTATACTTAAAATAGTTTTCTTCTATGTTATATTCAGAATTCATATTTTGCATAATATTTCTCCTTATACCTATAACTGTTATCCTATAATAATCAGTATATATACCCGTTATAAAACAAATATTCATATTATACCTCATTATTCCATAAACTTGAATTTCAAAAAATTAATTTTATAGATATATAACATCATTTATTATACTCATCTATACTAATTCACCATCCTTAGCAGCTAGTTTGGTCATATTTATAGTTTCTTAAAAGTCTAAATTCTTATAATGTCTAAAAATGGTATATTAAAACCGCAGGAATGGAAATTTGAAAATAAATTGTATAATTTGCTTTTATATGGAATATGTATTACAATAAAATTATACAATTAATGGTTCTTTATAATAATCATTAAAAACTAAATTTTAGGAGGAAAAATTATGAGGGTATGTTTAATTGCACATGATAAAAAGAAAACTGAAATTATCGATTTTGCAAAAAGGCATAGAGATATACTTAAAGACCATGAACTTTTTGCAACAGGAACTACTGGACAACTTGTATCAGAAGCAACTGGATTAGATGTTCATAGGTTTTTATCAGGACCACTTGGCGGAGACCAGCAGATTGGATCTAAAATAGCAGAAAAAGAAATAGACATTGTATTTTTTTTAAGAGATCCACTATCGGCTCAGCCTCATGAACCGGATGTAACTGCTTTACTTAGACTATGTGATGTTCACTATATACCACTTGCAACAAACTTAGGTTCATCAGAAGCTCTAATAAAAAACTTAAAAGATAGATAGTTAAATAGATAGTAAATATATTTAAGAGCAAATCTCTTTAATATATTTTTTATTTTTACAATTAAAAATACATACTAAATAAAAAAAGGAAGCCCAATCCCCTTAACTTCCTTTTATAACCTTTAGATATTTAGGTTTCTGTTTTTTATATCTGTATAACATAATGAAATTTTCTAATATTAGTTTATCAAGGCTATTAATTAACTGTTATTTGCAACTTTTCCAAAAAATTTTGCAGCATTTCCGCAGTAATTCCCCAGATATTATAAGTTTCATATTTATAAAACAGCGATCTGTAATTAGCTTCTCTAAATTTGTAATTCTCCCTATTAACAATCAACTCATACGGAAATCCTTTAGCTCTCTCAATATTTATTTTGTTGTTAAATTCAAGAGGTTGATGTTCTAAAAGATAAGATAATGGTACATAAAACACATGATCAACTTCATCTTCACTTATTTTTATTTCATCAATATTTTTAACAATCCCCACATATGGATGAATTATTATACCATCATATCTAACCACAGTATCTAATTCATTTATTATATTAATATTCTTAAGACCAAGTTCTTCAAATATTTCTCTGAGTGCAGCTTCCTTAGGAGTTTCATTTTCATCTATCTTTCCTCCTGGAAAACAGATGTCACCTGGTTGACTCTTTAACTTCTTAGATCTAACTTCAAATACTACATGCACGACCTGATTAATCTCTACTAGTGGAATGATTATAGATGATCTTCTCATTCTTTCCCAGCCATTAATATATGGTATACTACTACCTATTTTATTTACTATATTCTCCAAATTCATATGCTATAATCTCCCCCTAACTAGTTATTTTATAGATATATTATATCAAATTCTTGACTTTAATAACACAAAAGCTGCACTTTGCTAATAATTATTATAAACCAATTTGGTTATAATTTATTAATCAAAAATGCAGCTCACAAAAATTATACTCACAATTTTGTTTCAATTAAAACAATTTATATAAATATCTTCATGTAAAAATTTTTATATATTTATACTTACTAATATATCTTAATCAAACTCTATTCAATTTAATAAATCTTGCTCCATGACTTGGAACTACTAACTGTATTTTATTAAATTCTTTTTCTAAATCTTCATGTTTCCACAAGTCTCTAGGAATAAACTCGCCCTCTAAATCAAGCTCATTTAAAGTCATCTCAATGGTGTCAACTTTTTCTCCTGTATTAAATAGTGCAACATAATGACTTCCATCTTCATCTTTAGCTGTCCATGCAATTTTATTTTCTCTTCTAAACAACTGCCTTCCCTCATGCGAATGTTTTAGAACTCTTAAAACTTCAGTGTTAGTCAATATGGAGAGAGTCCACTCATCATTATCTCTTAACTCGCATCCAACCATAAGTGGCGATCTAAATATACACCAAAGAGTGAGCATTGTTATTTGTTCATCTTTTGTAAAGTTAGTCATTCTTCCTATTCCTAAATCATTTGGATCTGTACGAATTCCAATATGTCCAACTGGAAGCATGTCTGCATCCGGCCAATGCCCTGATCCTACATGTGAACTCCAATTATTGCATCTTTCAAATTCGTTATAAAGGTCACTCCACCTATCCCAAAAATCTCCTGTCATTCTCCACATGTTCGCGTGAGCCTTAACATGTTCTGCAAATTCCAATGGAGTTGGTCCTGGTGATAAACTTAAGACAATATCTCTGCCACACTTGTCTATAGCATTTCTTATCAATTCTATTTCACCAGCAAAATAAGGTATATTTCCTATTTCAGCGCAAGAACTATCATCAACTTTTACATAATCCACACCCCAAGATGCGTAAAGTTCAAATAATGAATCATAATAGTTTGAGGCTCCTTCTTTTGAAGGATCTACTCCGTACATATCAGTATTCCACCTACATATAGAATTAGTATAAGCAATTTCTCTAGCTGTTATATTTGTTCCTAATAATTTTGTGTTTTTATGAACAGCTTGTCTTGGAATTCCTCTCATGATATGAATACCAAATTTCAATCCAAGACTATGAACATAATCTGCTAAAGGCTTAAAGCCTGCTCCATTCACAGCTGAAGGAAATCTATTTGTTGCAGGAATTAACCTTGAATACTCGTCCATTTCTAATTCTGTAAAAGGTATATAGTCACATGAATAAGCTTTTGGTTCATACCATTGTATGTCTACAACAATATATTCCCAGCCAAACTCTTTTAAATGTTTAGCCATGTAATCAGCATTGCCCCTTACCTCATCTTCCCTTACACTTGCCCCATAACAATCCCAACTATTCCATCCCATTGGTGGTGTTAATGCGAATTTATTTTTATCCATACTTATTATAACCTCCACATATTTACTTTATGATACTTTCAAGTATCATTTTATACTAATATATTTCATCTTATTAATTTTAAGATGTGTTCACTCTTTTATATTATTGCATCGAGGATTAATATTCATATATCTAATATTATCAATTCATAAAGTTCAAAGTCAATATCATTTTAGTATATTTTAAATCATTTTATTTAACACTAAAATATTTTCCCTATTATATTTATCTATTATCAAATAACTATACAAAAATAAATAGAGCTGTTAGGAAATACATAAATTAATTTTCTATTTCCAACAGCTCTATTTCTCTCTAAGAATATATCAAAAAGCTAATTCCTCATATAACTCCTTAATTGTACTGAAGCTATATGTCGGTTTAAATTCTGTGTTTTTTAAATCTTCCTTTGTTGCTTCTCCAGTGAATACTACAGCAGTTTCAACGCCACCATTTACCCCACAAGCAATATCAGTGTATAGTCTATCCCCTATAACAAGAGTTTCTTCTCTTGAAAATCCTGTTTGTTCTAAACACATTTCTACAATAGTCTTATTAGGCTTACCTATATATAAAGGTTCCCTTTTTACTGCGTGCCCTATCA
>Ga0209281_1000950_pt1 | contig 23634 bp, 22 predicted proteins | sample MedtruBG_FD_187514 | JGI IMG/M metagenome (GOLD analysis project Ga0209281, IMG submission 187514) | Root nodule microbial communities of legume samples collected from California, USA - Medicago truncatula BG (SPAdes) (version 2) | ecosystem: Host-associated > Plants > Roots > Nodule | place... | reverse complement strand
ATAAGCATAATTTCATTTTTTATTTTGTTCATTTCTATTTCTCCTTTTTACATATATATTTCTTATTAAAGTTACATAACTTAATCAACTTATTCTATAATTTCCACAATTATAACCTTCTAAAAATGTTACAAGATATTAAACTGTGATTTTCTTTTCTTTAAAAATTATCTTTAAACATTACATTTTAAACATATTAATTGATTTATTAAGACTCTGAACAGCTTCATATAGTTCGTTTGATAATGAAGCTAATTGTTGAGTTGATAAATTTTCTTCTTCAACTGAAGCTAAAACTTCTTCGGTTGCAGCAGATGATTCTTCTGCAAGAACTGAAATGTTTTCTACTGCCTTAATAATCCTTTCTTTAAAAACATGCATATCCTTCATCACGAATGTAACATTATCTACCTGTGCTGATATGTTTTCTGTTGATTCTACGATGTTTCTAAAGGCATTATCTGTATTTCTTACAGATTTTTCTTGTTCATTAAATATAGCATTTGCCTGGTGAACTAGATTAACAGTATTTTCGGTCTTATTTTGAATACTATTAATAATATTAGATATCATCATAGTTGCTTCTTTTGATTGCTCGGATAATTTTTTTATTTCGTTTGCAACCACGGCAAAACCTTTACCAGCTTCACCAACCCTAGCTGCTTCAATAGATGCATTTAAAGATAAAAGACTTGTTTGATCACTAATAGATTTTATAACTTCAATTATTTTCTCTATTTCTTTAGAACTATTATTTAAATCATATATATCTTCATTTATTTCATGCACCATTACTGCTGACTGCCTAGTTCTTTCATTTAATTCCCCAACTACTAAAAAAGATGAATTGCCAATTTCTTTTGTTTCAGTAGAAATAGCCTTAACTTTCTCTGTACTTTCCATAACAGTATCTATTTTTTGAGATAAAATTCTTATTTGATCTATAGCTTCGCTAGAACTTTTTGCTTGTTCTGTAGAACCAGTTGCAATTTCTCCAATTGCCATAGATATTTGTTTTGTAGCTTCGGCTGATTCCGCTGAGATTTCAGCTACCACTTCAACATTCTTTAAAACCTTATTAGATACCTGACTTACCTCTCCAATTAGCTCTTTTATTCTTTTAATCATAATATTAAAGCTACTACTTAACTTCCCTATTTCATCAAGTTTTTTATAATCTAATATTACTGTTAAATCTCCATCTTCTGCTTTTTTCATGAGCTTCATTATGCTGTTAAGTGGCTTAATTATCCCGCGTGCTATATATAAACCAATTACTATTGCTATAATTCCACATATTACTCCTATTATTAATGTAAAGACTCCAGATAGCCTAATATCATTAGTAAGTGAATTCATAGGAACCTCAGATATGATCTTCCACCCATTATTACAAGAGCTAAATGTAATTAAGTTATTATCTTCTATGAAATTCCCATACGAATCTTTTTTATATACATCGTCTATAATATTACTTAAAGTCCCACTCCTAGCACCTTTGTCATCAGTATTAAAAATAATATTTTTATTTTCATCTACTATCTGAACATTATTATTCTCATCCAAGTTCATTTTTTCAAAAAGATCTTTAAAAGCATTTACTTTAATGGACATTATTAATATACCGTTATCACTTTTTCTAATTGCGTCCTTGTATTCTCTAATTAAGAATATTTCTGAACTATCATTAACTTCTGTAATCCAATATATTTTATCTTCATTTTTTCTTATCTCATTATATATTGGAGAATTTTTTAATTTATTTTTAATATAGTCTTGGGAATGAGAATCCACTATTCCTAAGATTTTTCCATCCTGCTGAAGGATGCAGAAAGTTGAAATATTTTTATCAGAGTTGACTATAGACTTAAGTATTCCTTCAGCTTCTTTGTTTTTCTGCATGCTTTCATAGGAATAGCCATTATTACTTATATCCTTCATTAAATCAGCTAAGCTTGAATTTGTTATAACTAAGGTCGTCTTATTAATATATTCATTAGAAAAGGATGTAACATTCATATTGATCTGACTTAATAATTGTTCCGAAAAATTAGCTACTTTCTTTTCTACTGTATTTTCAGCCACAATATACGAGAAACTTCCAACTATAAGTATTGGCAATATTGCTATTGCCAAAAATGTAACCATTAATTTAGCTTTTATAGTTGCTGATATCTTAAATCTTGCTTTTTTTCTTTTACTAAGGAGTCTCATGAATTTTTCCATATTTATTCATCTCCTGTTTTTCAATGTAAATCAGTAAATCATTTTATATCCCATTTCTTCAAAATTTCTATTTTTGATTTCCCATTTGAGAATGCCTTAATTCCTATAGCATCTTCACTTGGATATATAAGACCTGTCATTACTTTTTCTCCATCATTAATGAACACTTCCACTGAACATTTATCAACAAATATTCGTAATCTTAATTTGTTATTAACTAAATTAACTTCCGTTCTTCTTTCGCCCTTCTGTCCAATACCAGACTTATCGATATTAAATACAAATTGCTTATCTATCTTTCTATATGACAAAACCGTTTCTTCATGGTCATTTACTCTTAACTTTAAACCAAACTCGTCAGCTTCCTTAGCATCATAACTTATTTCAATTTCATAACTATCTCCATAAATATCAAGCGTCTTTTCTTCATTTATCTCGATATTCTTCAAAACAACTTCGTCAATTCTATATTTCTCAATTTCCTCAACTGGTCTGAAATATAACTTTGCATCCTTTAGAATTATTTCCCTCGGAATCGTCATAGCTCCAGCCCAATTATGTCCTTTAGTATGTGTTGGATATTCCTTTTCCCACATAGTCATCCAACCTACCATAATTCTTCTTCCTTTATCATCCAAAGTTGTTTGAGGTGCATAAAAGTTAAATCCATAATCGACTGGACTGAAACTGTCATACTTGAATTCTCCTAAATTGTAATCTAAATTCCCAACCATATAGACACATGAATATATATTAGTAAAATCATTGCTTGAGACTTTAAAATATTGTGGAGATACAATTAAAACTTCTTTATCTTGCAGCGAAAATAAATCTGGACACTCCCAATTTTCACCTAGATCTCCATGACTTTTAGCCACAACATCAACAAATTCCCAATTTATCAAGTCGCTTGATTTATACATTAAAACTTGTCCATATTCACATTTATCATTAGAACCTAAAAAAGTATAATACGAATCTCCTACTTTATAGGTTTTGGGATCACGAATATCTTTTGAGGATGAGTTATTGGGAACTTGGTTTAATCCTATCACTGGATTACATTCATGTTTTGCGAAATCAATTCCATCTTCCGAATACGCCAAACACTGAACCTGCTTGTAATCCTCTTTTTCATTAGGCCCTGTAGTTATATGACCTGTATACATAAGATATAGCTTTTCATCTTTTTCTATTGCGCTTCCTGAAAAGCATCCATTTCTGTCAAAGTCTTTATCCGGTGCCAATGCTATAGGCAAGTAATCCCATTTTATCAAATCCTTACTCACCGCGTGTCCCCAATGCATAGGCCCCCAAACTGCTTCGTATGGATTATGTTGATAAAATAAATGATAATTATCCCTATATTGAATAAAGCCATTAGGGTCATTAATCCACCCGTATTCACCCATTAAGTGATAGTTAAGTCTATATTGATTGTTTATCTTATATTTATTTTCTTTAATATATTGGTCTGCCTCTCTTTTTTTATTGCTACACATTCTTTAATCTCCCATAAAACATATATTTTTACTTTATAGACCCTTGTAAAACCCCACCTATAATGCTCTTTTGTAGGAACAAGTAAATTATTAATACTGGAAGTATCGATAACATTAAAGCTGACATTGATAAACCATAATCTGTAGTATAAGTACCATTGAAAGCATATGTTGATAATTGCAGAGTTCTTTCATTTGGAGCTATTAATATTAATGATGGTAACAAAAAGTCATTCCATATCCATAACACATCTAAAGTAGTTATAGTCATAGTTATAGGCTTCATAATAGGAAATACTATTTGCCAAAAAGTTTGAAATCTTGAAGCCCCATCTATCATAGCAGCCTCTTCTAACTCTACTGGTATACTTTTAATAAATCCATGATACATAAATACTGCTAGAGACATTCCAAAGCCTAGATACATATAAATAAGTGCCCATTTAGTATTTAGCATTCCCATTGATCCATAAATAGACACCAAAGGTATCATTATACCTTGGAATGGTATGATCATAGATAAAACCATTGCGAAAAATATAAATTTATTAAATTTCCAATCTTTTCTCACTAATATATAAGCAGTCATTGAAGAAAATATAATTATTATAAGCACACTTAAAACAGTTATAATTAGTGTATTAACAAATGCATGTCCATAGTTCATCTTTTCAAACGCATCAATATAATTAGAAAACTTGAAATTACTTGGCAGCGCTAATGGATTAGCAACTACATCCTTCCTAGCTTTAAAGGAATTTATTAACACGAAGACAAATGGAACTATATATACAAGTAGAAGACCTGATATAACTATATACTTTATAATATTGGCTATTAATTTCTTATTTTTCATTATGCTTCTACCTCCATCTTCTTAGTTGTATAAACTTGGAATAGTGATATTGCTGCAACTATTAAAAATAAAACAAATGCCTCTGCTTGTCCAACACCGTATTGTTGTGATAAAAATGCTTTATTATAAACATGCATTGATATCATTTCAGTAGCCTGATAAGGTCCACCCTTGGTAAGTGAAAGGTTCACATCATAAACCATGAAACTCCTTTGCAGACTTAAGAATAAGCAAACCGTAAATGAAGGAATCATCATAGGAAGGGTTATACTGATAAGTTTTCTAAAACCATTTGCTCCGTCTATACTTGCTGCTTCTAAAATATCACTTGGAACATTCATAAAACCTGCTACATATATAATCATCAAATATCCTGAATATTGCCAAACCGTTACAATTATTAAAGTCCAAAGTGCTTTATTAGGATCCGCGAGCCATGAACTCGAGAAAATTGGAATGTTAAAATTATTGCCTATATAAACTAATATATTTGAGAATAAGAATTGCCATATAAATCCAAGTATTATTCCACCAATAAGATTTGGTGTAAAAAATCCAGCTCTATAAAAGTTTTGACCTTTCATCCCACTAGTTAATGCATATGCTAATAAAAACGCTATTATATTCATAAGTGCTACAGCTGCAATAGCATACTTAACTGTCAACCACAACGAGTTCCAAAATACTCCATCTTTAAATACTTCTGAATAATTTTGAAATCCGATAAAATCATGAGCATCTGACACACCATTCCAATTTGTAAAAGTTAAATAAATACCATATAAAAATGGTATAATCATAACAGTAAAAAATGCAAATGTACCCGGTCCTGCATATACAAGATATGTTTTTAATTTACCAAGAAAGCCTTTTTCGTTTGTCATACCCACTACTCCTCCTATAAAACTTATTATTTTCTTTTATATTCTAAAACTTTATTATATCCTTATATTAAATAACGGATATTCGTAAACACGTATATCCGTTATTTTATTTTATCTTATATTGTTATTTTGTTATTTAACGTTCTTCCAGTAATTTTGAATATCAGTAGCTAAAGCTGCTTTATCACTCTTACCATCAAGATATTTTTGCATTGCGCCTCCATTTTGTGCCCAATGATCTCCAGGTAATGTTGTCATAGGTGCTATAACTTTTTTATTTTCTACATATTGTTTTATTGATTTTCCAAGAGGGTCAGCTATTTCTAATTTAACATTTGAGAAGGCTGGAATTAAACTAGCTTTATTAACTAAGAAATCTTGACCATTATCACTATATACTAACCATTCTAAGAATTTCTTTGCTGCTGCTTGTTGATCTGCATCATTATTTTTAGTATCTACACCAATGAATTTAGCTGGCCCTGCATATATTTGTGAATTACCATAATCGTCAGCATTGTTGCTTACTGGAACTGGAATAAATCCGTATTGTCCATTGGCTTGGTCAAATTCTTTAATTTGTGGCCACGCCCAGTTACCCATGAACCAGAAAGCTGCCTTACCAGTACCTAAATACTCAGGTGCTTTTTCATAAGTTCCAGCCAGTGGAGCTGCTTTATCTATATTATTTGCTTTCAAAACATCAAAAGTTGACATTAATCCGTTGAATACAGCATTACTATTTAAATCAACTTTTCCAGCCTTTATATCTTGTACAAATTTATCTGCTGCTCCAGCATCTTTTGATTGATCTAAATATGCTATTGGTAGGAAATGTGCTCCTAATGACCAATCCATTGGTGAAAGAACCATCGGTGACACTCCAGTACCTTGTATTTTTTGGAATGCTGCTTCTAAATCCTTAGTAGTTTTAATGGTAGTTGGATCTACTCCTGCTTTGTCTAATACTGTTTTGTTATATATTAATCCAAATCCTTCAATAGATAGTGGGAATCCAACTTGCTTTCCATCTATTTTAGCTGCATCTAAAGCTCCTGCTGATGCATCTTTAACCCATTTCTCAGGTGAAAGATCTGCAAACTTATCTGCAAACTTAGGGACATCATTAGGATCAAGCATACTTAAAGATGGTGCATTACCAGCTGCATACATAGAAGATACCTTTTGGAATGGCGATTCTCCCGCACCAGCTTGGACAATATCCACTGTTATATTAGGATTTTCTTTTGTGAAAGCTTTTGTTGCATCTTCTAATTGAGTTGCAATTTCTCCTTTTGTGTTAAGAAATGTTATTTTAACATTTTTTCCTGAAGCCCCTTTATCACCAGTTGAACTTCCACCACTAGAACCACAACCAGCTAATAAAGAAACTGTTAACACTACTGTTGTTAAAATAGATACCAATTTTGACTTTTTCATAATATTCCCCCCGTTTAATATCGATTAACCAAAAGTTATAATATAACCTTCGATTTAATCCTTTAATTTGAAATTATATATAAATAACTTTTTCCAACCCCAAGACCCTAGGAATGGACTAAATTATAAATATCGTGATAAATTATCAATTCATTCTTGAAAACATTTACTGTTTGAATTTATTATATATCCACGCCAACAACATGTCAACGGGTTGTCATATATTTTTAAAAAAATTTCTTATTTTTTATCCCATACAAGAATTGGCTCTTTTTTTGTATGACAGATCTTTTTTTACACTTCACTACTTTTTTTCATAAGAACTCATAACAAAATTTGCTTCTATCGAAAGCATTTTAAAGCCACAAAAACCTTATATTCACTAGCCTAACGCACTCAAAAAGCAACTTCATTCATTTAATTCACAAATCCCATTCGCCAACCATTTTTGTAATATTTCTTTCATTATCAACCCATTCCAAGTGTTCGTAGTCAAATCGTTATGACCCAACAAGAATTACTACAAGTATAAACTTTTCTTTTTTTATATGTCAACTCATGTTAATATATTGCTATAGATTTTTTTCTCTTTTCAAGTTATATTTAATATAGTAATTTTTTAATACGTAAGGAAGTGATTTTTTGCCTAACATAAAAGATGTTGCTAATCACGCTGGTGTTTCAGTAACGACAGTATCTAGAATCATGAATAATAGAGGCTACATATCCGAAAGCACAAGAAAGAAAGTATATGATGCCATGGAAGAATTAAATTACCATCCAAATGAAATGGCTAAAAGTTTATATACAAAAAAATCTAATTTAATTGGATTAATATTACCTGATGTAAGCATTCCATTTTACGCTGAAGAAGCAAAACATATCGAAGAAGCTTTATACATGAATGGTTACAAACTTCTCCTATGTAATGCAAGTAACAACTGCATTCGCGAAAAAGAATATATCGCTATGTTACAAAGAAATCAAGTTGATGGAATAATCATTGGGAGCCACACTTTAAAATTAGAAGAATACACAAAATTAAAACTTCCAATTATTGCTTTGGACAGATTCCTCGGAAAAGATATACCTGTAATATCTGCTGACCATACTCAAGGCGGTTCCTTAGCTGCAAACGAGTTTATACGCCTCGGCTGCAAAAATGTTATTCAATTTATAGGGAACACTCAAGTTGCTACACCTGCAAATGAAAAGAACTCTACATTCTCGGAAATAATGAAAAATAATAATATTAATTGTGTAAATATAGAATTTCCAGTAAATTTCTTTTCATTTGAAAACTATCTACCTTTTATAAAAACAGCATTAGATGCTAATCCAAACGTTGATGGCATATTTGCCGTTGATACCATAGCATTTGCTGTAATAAAAGAATTATCATCACGCAACTTAAAAGTACCTACTGATGTAAAAATTATAGGCTATGATGGAATTGCAATAGGAAGTATTATAACACCAATTCTTACTACAATTAAACAACCTATAAGAGATATTGCAAATTCAGCAGTGTCAACTTTGCTATACCTAATCAACAACAATAACAACATGATACCTAGTGATATAAAATTGCCTGTAATGCTATCTCAAGGACAAACAACTTAGTTTGAAACATTATTCATACTCACTTTCTAAATGTATATGTTAAGCCATTAACATATACATTTTTTCATTTTATATTAATAACATATTTCAAATAATATTTTTCTTTATATTGTCTCCTCAGTTGCATTTTCAAATCGTTTTCATAATTATGATACCAGTTCCATATAGATTGTGTCAAGTATTTTTTATAAACAAATCACTTATTATATTGAAATTCTTCTCACACTAAACTTAATATGCTGAATTGCTGGTATTCCTCAGTAGTTCCTATCCCCTTATATTTAAATACTTCTAAAATATCATATATAAAATATAACTCCATTTTTGCAAGGTATCAGTTCCATATAAACTAAATACACATAAAACTGTGATCTTGCATAAACTCCCATATTTAAACTCTATAATTCTAATAATATTAGAATTATTAACAAAGGACGAATTTACATAAAATCCGCCCTTTTTATTACGAACCAACAAAACATTGCATTTGGTAAATATGAATTTGAATTATATAACATACTTAACTTCCTTATTTTCAAATAGTTTTTCTATTTCCTCTATGAAAAATTGTTTAATCTCATCTATATTTTCTTTTTGATATACATACTTTCCATATCCGAACTGACCATATTTAAATTTGCGTTCTTCATCATTCATTGGTAGTTCACTTTCAGGAAATACTTGAAGTATTATATTTTTAGCTGTTGATGTATAACGATGAGATATTATCTCAAAAGTTACTGGTGTTTTTAAATCTTTTGGTAATTTACTACTTAAACTTAGCAATAGATCATGATACTCTTCTTTCCAATTGGGATAAAGAAATACAGGTGCAATTAGAAATCCTATTGGATATCCTGCCTTAGCTGCTTTTATACTTGCATCTATTCTCAAATCTCTAGAAGCTGTTGCATGTTCATATTTATCTATAACAGAAGATGTATTAATGCTAAATCTTATTTCAGTATGCCCATTATGTTCTAAATCAAGTAAAGAGTCTACATCGTTATACTTTGTTACAAACCTAAATCTTGCATTTTCGTTCTTTCCAAAGAATACTATAGCCTTCTCAAGGGAACGTGTGTAAGGCTCTACAGGTATAGGATCTGATGTAGCTGCACCTTCAAATATAGTTACATCTGGCAATCTATCATTTATATATTTTTGAGCTTGAGCTAAAATTTCATCAGTATTTACATGAACTTTAACAAAAGGTTTATCTCCAAGTTTTGTATTTAAATAACAGTATTCACACTGCCCCATACACCCCGATATTAGTGGCAGCTGATAATGCGCTGACGGTTTACAGGATTGAAACTTTAAACTCTTCTTTGTTCCAACTACTAAAGTCTTTTTTCCCTCTCTATATTGAGCATAAAAGTCTTCTCCAGGAATATGCTGTTTCAATTTATTTGAGGTTACATTTATAATTTCAACATCATCTTTATCCTTAAATTTATTCAAAATCTCTTTGCCAATATCAAAATCTAATGAATCTTTTTCAAATATAATTCTTTTAGGTATAAACATATCTTAATTAAAAACCAGCATATAGATATTCAAACTAAAACTTAGACTTATGTGTAACTTATCAAAATAAGTAACATATTGTGTTTCGATTTCTAGGAATTTTAATGGATGATTCTACGACTAGAAGTTGTACCCACAATGCTTGCCTCAACGACACGCGTTGAACAAGCATTGTGGAACAATCTCTAGTCAAGAATCATTACCATCAAAATTCCAATGAAACACTGCAAACAATATGTTACTTATTTCTAGTAAAGTGATACACTCAAAGTTAACAAGTATAGATAGATATCCTAATTATAAGTCAAATATTTAAATTGGCATCTATAAATAGCTAGTTCTGACTCCTCTCTTTATTATATTGTGTGTTTGTTTATATATGGTTAGTATTTGCAAAAGCTTGTAATATCTATACCTAAATTTAGGCACAAGCAAAAAAATAACAAATCCGTCTACCAATCCTATTTTCCACCATGCTATGCTAGTAGCTTGTCATAACAGGCCCGCTATAAGATCAATCTATCTCCTTGCCTGATGAAAAATAATCATGATATTTTGGATTTGTTATTTTCTTTCGTGTGCTTTGCTTTTAACTAAGATTCATATGGGGATTTACCCCTATCTGAATCAAGTTTCACTTTATAACTCTCAATTTTATCCTTAAGTTCGTTTACATTTGGCTTTCTATCTATTGCTATTTCTTTATTATTATCTAATTTATAAATAACTGGAACTGGCTCTCCTTTTTTTAGAAACTCTAATTCTGCCGAACGAACAATTGTTGTTACTTCTCCGTAAAATTTTTTATAATTCTCGCCCAAGATATCAAGTTCTATTTTTACTTCTGCCTTTCTCCCCGAATGATTTCCCATTTCTTTTACTTTTCTAATAAATCCTACACTTTTTACTCCATTTGCTAGAGTTCTCTTATACTTCACTTCTCTTGAAATTATTATTATAAGGGCCAAGGCTAAAGGTATAAGTAAAGCTAATGCTGGAATTATTAATGGTAAAGCTGCTTTAGTTTCACCCTGATCAGTTTTTGACAGAAAATTTTGCGCGATAATATATAAGCTAAAACCTGTAGCCGCTATAATTAAAATTGTTGATAGATAATTCTTATCCTTTTTCATATTTATTCTCCTTTTATATATTCTAGTGTAAAATAACAACACTATTTTTCTTAAGATTTTTCTTATTATTAAGCGTTTTGAGAGTTTTTATACAAAAATACTGACACCAAAACTCTATGTTTTAATTTTATAGTTACCCTCCATATTTACATTACACTTGCATTGTTAACGTTAAACATTTTATGTAGCCTACTCATCTCTACAAAAAATTATGTAGAATTCCTATTTTCAATTTATTATAACATAAATTCTAGAATAAAAATTACTATTTTCTCATGGTTTATACAAACAAGACTACGAATATTGTTTAAACTAAATTTTGCATGCCTCCCGGAATACAAGATCCTTATTTCATAATAATTGAACAATGTACAATTATTGTAATTATGGTATAATTATTGAATAAAAGTTTATTTTAGGAGGAATTAATTAATGAAAAAATGGGAAGTAGAAGCAGATGGAGTAAAACATGCAATTGAGTACAAAGCGGGGTTTACAAGAAAAATTATTGTTGACGGTGAGACTTATAAAGTAAAATCTTCTAATGCGTTTATCAACGTTGTTGACTATGCTATTTCATTTGGTTCTACAGAATGTAGATTGGTTGTAATTGGAAATAGAGCAGACTTAGCTGTTAATGGCACTTACCTAGGAAGTAAAAAAGAGTATTCACCAGTAAGTAATATAGCTACTTGGATTTGGGTGCTTGTAGGATTAAGTACAATAGGAGGTATGTTATTTGCAGGAATTTTAAGCCTTCTTGTAGGTCTTATAATGAGTATGTTATATATTCAATTTGGACTTCAAAAAAAGCATACTCCTGTAATTGGCACTTTTGCAGCTTGTACTGTATTCCAGTTGTTAATTGGATTCGGACTTGCTTCTCTACTTTATTAATCAACGAAGGATATAGTCACTTATGGATAACGATAATAAAAATATAGTAATAAAACCAGTGAAAGCTGTAGTAACAAATCAAATTTCCAAAAAAAATAATAATTTAGCTATAACCTCGTTAGTATTTGGAATAATGTCCATTTTACTTTGCTGGGCCTTTGTTTATCCAATAATTATAGGACTTATTGGTATAATTACTGGACTTGTTAGTCTTGCCAAAAAACGCGAAGGATTAAAATTAGCTATTGCTGGAACAATTACATCTTTAATTGGACTTTTAATCGGAATTTTATTTGTAATAATTTATATAATTGGTATCTTCATGATCTAGTAAGTAATCTTATTAGATTTTAAAAGTTAAACATTATTAGTTATGAAATACTTTAAAAGTTTCTTACTTATTAATAGTTATAAAGTAAGACCAACATTTCAAGGAAGTCTTGAAATGTCGGTCTTTATTATAATAATCCACTCCTATTTGTTTAAAGCAGTTATTAATAACCTTGGTGAGCCTCCATCAGTTGTTACATCATTAATCCACATGTTCTGAGTATTGCCACCAAACATTATTCCTTGATAATTCACAAATAAATACTTTGCATATGCTGTACTTATTACTTCCTTATATTTAGGATCAAATATTTTACTATAATTTTTTATAAAATCATCTTTATTTTCTATATTAATATATTCATTATCAACTTTAACTTTTACGGGATATGCTATTAACTCTGCCAGCTGTTCCTTATTATCGTTTTTGACATAGCTTTGAATATCATTTATAAACTTTTCTACATCTTGATCCGTTCTATTATCACTTAATGCTACAGCGTACCTTTTCCCATACTGTGCTCCGTTGATAATGCTCACAAGTGTTAACGTAAATGGATATTTCCTCTTACCATCTGCACTAGTCCATGTTCCTTCAACTTTCTCATTAGCATCCATTTTCCCTTGAAATGTACCTGTATTTTTTCCGTTCTCATTGTATTCAGATAGTATAATATTATTTCCATCTAATTTCCCTTTTAATTGAATCTCTTTTCTTTCCTTACCATAGAAATATGATCCAACAATTTCATTTTCCGATGGATATAAACTCATGATTATCTTTAGATTATTATTTATATTCCCTTCATAATCGTGATATCCCTTATCTAAAATTTTGTTATTCTCTTCACTATTACTTTTATCTACACCTGAATCAGTAGCGATATTCTTCGAATCCTGAGTTTTTCCATTATCTAAAGCAATTTCTTCTTTTCCATCCTCCTTAACTTCAGACTCATCTGTTATTTCTTCAGTTACTTTCTCATTTATAGACTGTGTATTTATATCTTGGCTATCATTTTTAGCTTTTGAACACCCTATCACTATAATCAATAATGTCATTATAATTGTTAGTAATCTCTTCACTATCCTTCCTCCATATATAAAATATTTACATATTAGACTCTCTCATCTACATGAAACTCAACTTCGTATCCTTCAAAGTTTTCAAGCATATCAAATTTATGAATCATATTATTTAAGACTTTTATCGGAATACTTCTATCCCTAGTTCTATTTCTAGAAATCAACTCATTATATGGAACTTCAATATAAATAAATTTTACCCTAGCTCCATAAGATGAAAATAAATCGCATAACTTTTTTCTAGTATCACTTATAATATTTGTAGCATTCCATACAAATGGCTGCTTTAACCTTAAGTATTCCTTTGCCCTTTCCTTTGCTATATTTGCAATTTTACTTGAGTCATCCCTTGGTGATACATTAAATTCTTCTCTTATATCATCTAGAGAAATCACGTTTAAATGGCTTAGATTTTCTTTTATATAAGTGTCTTTACCTGCAAGCGGAAACCCAACCATAACTATAACTTCAAAAGTGGTAATATCAAAGACTTCATCACCATACCATGTATTTTTACTATTAAAATACTTAAATCTGGTATAATTATTTCTAAATTCTTTTCTAGAATAAAAACACCCTATTTCAATAGAGTATTCCTTAAAATATTCTATCTTATTTAAAAGCTCTTCTTTATCATTACATTCTCTGCCTAGTAAATCAGCTTTTGATAGAAGATATAATAAGTTCATATCCAAGCTTTCACTTGCTTTAATTAATCTATACTCTAAATCGTCTTTCTCCATGAAAAGTAGTGGCAGACCATGATATTTTATTAATGCTGCAATTTGCTCTCTCGTTCTAAAATCTATTAGATATTTTTGTGCATATTCTTTATAAACTAATTCTCTAAATACCTTTGCTCCTTTAATTGCATGCTTTGGAGATGTTATTTCCCCATCTTCAATTTTAGTGCAGCTTATTTTTCCTATATCATGAAACAAAGCAGCTAAATATAAAATTACTTTTTGATTATTAGAAAGCCCCCTCCATTCCTTTAAATTTATAAGTTCGTTACATACATTTTTAGTATGAATATACACATTGCCTTCACCATGATATTTAGGATTTTGAGGTATTTCTTTAAGATCATTTATAACTTGAAATTCATCAGCTATCTTATGAAAATTAAACTTATTACTAAGTATATTTTCAAATAAGTCAATCTTCATAACTTACACCTCTTCCCCATAAGAAAATAAATCTATACCTTCTTTAAGCTTGTTAGGAATTATAGGCCTATTAACCCAATGAGTTTCAGAATCTAAGATAGTATTTAAAAAAGAGCTTCTTACATATTTAAATCTATCTATAACTTCTTCTTCGCTTTCAACCTTAATGTATAGACCCTCCATTAAATCCGAAATATCTGTTTGCTTTGCAGCAATTTCATAAGACAAACCTAATTCTTCACATTGCTTTTTTAAAACTTCCTGATAATTTTCAGATTTAAAATTAGACTTTCCTAAAAATGAGGTTAGGTCTTTTAACTTGTTTAATTTCCCTTCATAAAGCACTAAAACTGAAGTAATGAAATTATGTCCTTTAAGCATTTCTCTTCTTCTTTTGGTACTTAGAAATTTATTTTCCACCTTATCATAGATATCAAATTCCATGAAATAATGGGTAAGTTCATCATAGAAAACAGTATGCTTTGCGTACAACCATTCCCCATACATTACATACCTATCTCTTAATATAGCTTCAAGCTCATGCTTATTAGAATTAGTCCACATTTTAAATAAAGAAAACTGCTTTTCTCCATATCCACCATTTAGAAAATGCCCTCTGCTTTGCAAAAGCAAATTTCCATCTTCATCAAAACTAATACCTGTATTTGCACCATCAACTTTTTCTTCTACTACTATATATTTGCCTTTAATAAATTCAAATTTAACACTTTTTAAATCCTCGTCTCCAGCTTGAAACCTTGATCCTTCAATGTGGCGAGTCCTCGGATATTTAAACATTCCGTCCATATTATCTCTTCTTTCTTAATTTATTATTAATTGCTTATTTATTAGTTATACATTTCTAATTTACTTAGTAAAAATCAGCACTTATTAAAACTCATATATTTCTGCAAAATAAAAAGTGCTGCGAACTAACTTTTCACAACACAAATAAACTAAAAAAGATATTGCTTTTTTAGAGAATAAGGCATTCTAGAGAAAATAGGTAAATGATAAACTATCTCCTAATTACCTTTGCTATGTTATTGAAAAGTACATTCTAATTTAAATAAGAGCATATCAAAAAGAAGTTTTCTTTAATTATAAAAAAACTTTTATTTATCTTACCTTAATAAAGCTCTTAATTTATATCAAGTTCTTTGATATAAATCGAAATCTGATAATATCAGATATAATTTATTAGAATATACATATTACATAGTTCTCTTCCTCTCAAAATTACAATTTATATAAATATAACATCTAAATATTCACTTGTCAAATTAACCCATTACTATAAACCAATGGATACAACAACTTACATTAATTCATCAAAAAGCCCATGCCGAAATTACACTTTCCCCCTCTTCTAAAGGCCGTTCTTCACCAGAGTCATAAAGACAAACAATTCTATTATCTTCAAACTCTTCATCTTCGACCTCAATATTTACTTCCTTCTTTTTATTTTTACTTGGCTTTTTCCTTTTCTTCTCTAAAGATATAGGAATTTTCTCCTGGGAATTAGTGCTATCTTTATTATTAATTCTGTTTTTATCAACATTAGTAATATTATTCTTATGGAGATTTAATTCATCCCTATTAGTTGGATTTCCACCACTTTCAGACTGGTTTTGCTCCTCATTCTTTTTCTCTTCTTTATCTCTATCTGTATAATCTTTATCTTTGTCTTGATTAATTCCAGCTTGTTCATGACTAGTTTCTATTATGTTAACTTCTTCATTATTTGTCTCTTCCTCTTCAACCTTAAATTTAATTTTTTCTTTGACTTTTATATTTTGATGCTTAGCAAAATTTTTTACTATATAAACATTACCTTCATGGATTTCAATCATTTCTAATTCTCTAAATACATCTACTGCTAATTTAACTTGTTCAACATTTCTATTAAACTCAATTGCTAAAGTTTCTATAGTATATGGAATGTTTTTTGACATATACAACTCGCCTTCACAATTAACCTTTCCAGCTAAAGTTACAAGTCTACTCCAAATATAGTGAATAACGTCTCTTTCTGGTTTCATATCTATTATTTTAAATTTAGTGTCCTCATACATATCTACCTTAATTTTAACGTATTTTCTTTCTCTCATATCTATCATTTCCCCTCATATTTATATACAACAAATTAATCCACAAAAATGTTCTCATATGCAGCATAGCTGCTCTTTTTTAATGTGCATACTTTCTTTCTCTCATATCCATCAAACTCCTTACAATTTTATTATCATAATGCTTTATACTTAAGATATATGGTTTACCTAATAAAATCACATGAAATTTAATAATTTTTTTCTATTATTTAATTAAATGGTAGATACAATGTTTGTTCTGAATAAATCATATCTTTATTTGTTATATCATTGATTTTTTAAATTATAGATTTATTTATATTTTTATAATAATAATGCCCTATATTAATTTCTTTGAAATAATACTCATATTAGTAAAAAATAGTTTTCACTAACTTAAATTGGATGATATAATGTATTTTGTGCATTTATTAATGGATAAAATATTAGGGGGATAAATAATGAAGAAAAAAAGAATAATTAGTTTTTTAACATTGATTGTATTATTATTTAGTTTTCTACTAAGTGGATGCTTTGATAGTAATGCAGCTAAAAATTCAGCGGACATTTATTGTTCATTAATTTTTAAGTCTGATGCTAAAGATATTCAGAAGATAGGAGTATCTGATTCTGAGAAGGATAATCTAATAAAGGATTATGAAGATAAGATAAAAGATCAACTGAAAAAAAATCTTCTTTTAATGCAATACTCAGCTTCAGATGAACAATTAAATTCAATATGTGAAGCATATAAAGAAGCACTTTCAAAAATCACATACGAGACAAAACAAGTATCTAAATCAGGTGATGAGGCTGAAGTAGAAATTTCAACTACTAATTTTGACGTTAAAAAAATTGACGAGCAAGCTGCAACAGATGCTTTAGAGGAAACCAGCAAGATGGAATTTGCAAGCAATGATGAAGAGAATAATAAATTTAGTGAGATTTATTTAAACAAGCTTGTAGAAAGATTGAAAAGCGCAGAAATAAGCTCTGAAAAATCTTCAAATACATTCAAATTTAAAAAAGTTAACAAATATTGGGTGGCAGATGATGCAACTAATTTAGGGTATAAGTTAATTAAATTAGCAACAAACAGAGAGAAATCTGATCTAAATATTGATGAGGAAAGTATTTCACCAAAGGAAAGTGCTGAAGTTTTCTGGAACTTGGTAGTTAAGCAAGATAGCAGCGGCATGGAGAAACTCGGATATAGCAAAGCATTTGGAGAATTAATAATTAATAAAACTAACAAAAATGATTTTAAAACTTTCCAAAAAGAGTTTAAACAATCAGGTGCTTCATTATCAGATGACCAGGTTCAAGGAATAATAACCGCACTAAGAAGTGCAATAAGTAAGAACTCAGTTAATTTTGAAGAAGTATCTAAAACAAATAATTTGGCGCAAGTGAAAGTGTCATCAACATCAATAGATATGAATTCGATAGTTAATGAAGCGGAAAATACTACTAAGAATCAAATCTTATCAAATAGAATTAGTGATGAACAAAAGGCTTTAGATGCTTTTGCAACAAATCTTATAACTGCGATCAATAAAGCACAGGTGAGCCAAACAACTACTGAAAAAACATTTAGCTTTACTAAAATCGGAGACATATGGATGCCATCAAATGTAACTAGCTATAGTGAAAGTATTTTAAATATGAATATGAAATAATATAAAAATAAGGGTATAGATAACAAAACTACAACTTAGACTTATGTGGTAACTTACCGAAAGAGAAGGTGCTCTGTTACTCGGTTTCTAGAGAATTTGTCTGTGGATTTCTAACAGCAGAAGTTGTTCCAGTTATGCGTGCTCCTTTGGCAAGCAAATGACAAGCATAACTGGAACAACTTCTACTGAAGAAAACCTACAGCTAAATTCTCAATGAAACACTGCGTAAAAGAGCACCTTCTCTTTCTGGTATGGTATAGACTCAAGCATTCCTTCAATATTATAAGAATACTCATACTTCATATTTCCTATATATGCACTATTTAGAGTTCCATCTGAGTTGTATTTAAACCGTTGATCTATTACGTTTAATTTATTTTTATTTGGATCTTCTGCTTTTTCAACCTTAGATAATTGATGTTCCTCTATGTCTTCTCTTTCTTTTTTATCTTTGATTCTTTCTGTAAAGCTTCTTCTTCGAGGAGCTTGATTTAAAGACACGCCATAAAAGTTTTCTTCTGCTTTCTTTTTAGCTTCTTCCATAGCTTTTTCTCTATCTTCTTCAGCTTTCCTTGCTTCTAAGGCAACTGCTTCCTCATCTATTTGGTAAGCCTTAACTGAAACTATATTTCTATCTAGGTTATAACTTCTATCCACATGATTTTGATTTCTATCTATGTGTTTTGTTAAATTACCTTCACTGTCGTAGTAGAAATATTCACTATTACCTTCTTGGTCTCTTATTTCCACACTTGTCCTAAGCTGTTGTAGATATATTCTATTGTTCCTCCATTGGCATCTGTTGTACTTGTTATATTTCCTGCATAGTCATAAGTGTACTTTTCAATTCCGCCTTCTGGTGTTGTTATTTGAATAATTCTACCCCAATCGTCTAGAAGATAGCTTGTTTCATTTCCATTACCATCTGTAATTCCTGTTATATTTCCTCTTGCGTCATATTTGTAACTTTGAGCTGATTTGTTTTCTTTTCTAGAGCTCGGAGTAACTATATCCTTAATTTGACCTAATAAAGTATAAGTGTATTCTAGTAAATCTTTGCTTTGCCTTTATCATTTATTCATTTCTCATTAATATTTCGAAAACTTCAATATAACCTTCTATGCAAATTATTTTGTTGTTTGCTATTTAATTTCTTTTCTTATTTAACAAATTGTAAAAAAACAAGGCCTAGGGCAATTAGCTCTAGGCTTTGGTTTTTATTGAAACTTTATTTCATTTAAGTAACTTTATATATAAAATTAATCATAATTTATTAAATCGCAATAGAGTTCCTCTGATGTTTGTACTATCTCATTCCAGTTAATTTTTTCAATATATTCTTTTATTTCTTTAGATATATCACGTACTACAGTATATTTATTTGATTCCTCTACTTTATTAACTATACTTAAAAGACTTTCTTTTATTTCTTTATAATCTATAATTAGTGACTTATATATACTGTAGCCCTCATCTTCTTTAGCATCGAATATAATAATTTTGTAACCTATATCAGCAAATTCACCATCATAAAAATATTGAATTTCTAGTCCTAGTAATTCTTTTGAACTCCTATCCTTTACTTCTCCCTTACAAATTTTTATGATTTCATTTTCTATTGATTTCATTAATTTAGAATTAACTAGCATTTATACTTCTCCTGTAACCTCCGAATTCCACACTTCTCCAAAATTAAATCCCTTTAGTGTAGAATTTTCAATTAACTCAACAAATTTTTCTGTAATAAATATTGGATAATAAGGTTTTCCATTTTTTAAGCGAATTCTAAAAATCCCTTTATCAACTATATCTTTAGTTAGTAATTCCTTCTCATTAAATATTTTGCTAAAATTACCCTCTGAGTCTTTCTTAATACCAAATTCAATATCTTGTAATTCCAGAACATGAACAATGTAGTAAACTTCATTTTCTAGATAAAGTGGCAATAATTCAAATTTTTCATCATTCCAAAATTCCACTAATTCATTTTTAGTTTTTTCTGATATAACCAAAGCACCCATTATTGACCAAAAAAATGGTCCATCACTTATTTTACCCTTATAGTTTATTTTTATTTCTATTTTAGGCCATTCCTCTTTTATGCTGTAATCATTTATTAACATCTCAACATACTTGATGTCTTCATCATAATTTTTTAAAATAAAATCTCTATAACCCTCTTTAGAATTAATTCCATATAGTTTCACTAAAATACCTCCTATTTTTTTGGATTATTTAACTTTACAGTTCCATTTAATAATCCATTCCTAATATTATCTAATGTACTTGTAATGTCATGAGCTGTTACAGTTCCACCATTTATCTCAATTTCCTCTATTGTTTGCTGCAATTGAGTATTTACATGTTCATAATATGTCTTTTTATGCGAACCAACATGTAGCGTTTCTGTAGTAACATAACTATTTTTTGAATAAGGTAAAAATACACCATTTGAAGCCGAATTATAATCTATACCATATCTGGACAATATCCTTCTTGCAGCCTCTGCAGCTGGTTCATCAGCCGCAACAATGTGATGAGCTGCATTACCATATGGCGGTGGTTGTATACCAGCATTTTTCAACTCAGCTCTTAAAATATCACTATTCTGAACATCATCACCGTAATCTCCCTTCACTTTAGTGTGCTCTTTCACATTATCAGTATATTTTTTCTTTTCATTACTTAAATCAAATGGATTTTCCTTACTCCAACATTTACCTGCATTACTTGCATAACCACTAGGGTCATAATACATTACTGGATTATTCCCACAATAAGCATAAAGATTTAATCCATCGCCTCTATAAATATCCTCTTGAGTAAACCTACCAATTACAGGATTATAAAATCTAGCTCTTAAATAATATTGTCCAGTAACACCATCAAACTGCTGGCCAGTATAAGTTATCCTATTATGAACTAGTTCCTTACTATCAAGAACATTTCCAAAAGCATCATAATAATATTCATTTTTAACTTGCTGATTCTTATCAGTAATAAATACCGTACTACCTTGCTCATCAGCAGTGTAGTAATATCTATTTAAGTTAGCTTCTAAACCTTCACCTAATCCTGCAATATCAGCTGCAACAACCTCATACCCCTAGTAAATCTAGAAACCACATTATAATCTTTATCAGCCTCAACCAGAATATTTTCCTTATGGAAAATGAATTTAGTCGACTTTTCATTTTCTTCAATCTCAGCTCTTAAACCCTCTGTATAATATCTGCTTACTAAAGTATTTCCTTCTTTGATTATAGCTTTTACTTGCTAATTAAGTTTAGGCTAATGTTATATAAATAGCAGATGACTTATACTATCATCTGCTATTTATAAACTTTATTAATTTTTTAATGATTATAATTCATCTCAACAACATCTATTTCTGATTCAAACTTTACTTCTATCCATTCATCATCATCTAACAAACCTCTTTTTTCAATACCCAATAATTCATCGCACCAAGGAGTTCTAAGGATTACTGCATATCCATCAGTGTATAGTCTAATTTCAATAACATCTATTAAACAATATGCTTCTTGAATACTTTCTATAGCTGATTCCTCTTGCAATTCAAACTCAATCTCTTCCTTATAATATTTGAAAAAACTTTCCTCTATTTCTTTTCTATCGTCTAAAAGCTTTTTATAGGAATTAAAAATATTCTTCTCTACAGTTTTATACATATCATCAAACACTTTTCCAGCTTCAAAATTCTTATTAAAACAAAAAAAATCAAAACTAATTTTTATTTCCTGTGGTTCGTTATTAAAAAGACTTATTTTTTGAATCTTATTCCACTCTAAAGGCTCTCCATTATCATCCGCCATACATCTGATATGTCCTAAATATTTATGTTCTATTTCATTTAAGATTTTCATACTATAACTACCTTCCTTTATTTATACATTGTTTTGTATTATTGTTTTTACACTCACTAACACCACCATCATGTGGAAATCCAGCATTAATTTTTGTTGGAACCAATTGTGCATCAGGATTCCATTTTTCATGTACAGTTTTTATTTTTGTACCATTAGCGTCACGTTCTAATTTTAATATTTCATCTTTTAAATTATTGATTTTTTCTTTCTGGCTTAAATTCTGATTCAATATATTTTTAGCTTTATTATCCAAAAAATTATTTACTTCTCTTAATGTCTTATCTGTAACTTTACTATTTACAATTCCATTTTCTCTTAAAATGTTTATATCCCCATTGCTTTTAATTATTTCATTTGCTATTGCTTCCCTTGTTTGATCATAATTATTACCTAAACCTTGTCTCTTTTCTGTCATATTAGGAATTTGGACATCAAACATAGATACAGGGCCAAAATCTGGTTTTGATTTTCCATCTTTTTCATATACCAAATACCTTTTAATCCATGTTCTTCTAGTAACTCATTAACTTTTTTATCTTTTTCTGTAACACCTTTTAATACTGCAAAACTGTTTCCTCTTTCTCCAGACCTTATTCCTTTTAGTGCATCTTGTATAGAATTATCATCATCATTAACAGCCCAAACTGCTCTTTCATCAGACGGTAATTTTTCATACCCACTTGAATCTGAGTACTTAGCTGGGTTATTCCCACAATAAGCATAAAGATTTAACCCATCACCTCTATAAATATCTTCTTGCGTAAATCTACCAATTACAGGATTATAGAACCTCGCCCTTAAATAATACTGTTGAGTTATACTATCAAACTGCTGGCCAGTATAAGTTATTCTATTATGAATTTCTTCCTTTGAATTAAGCACATTGCCAAATGCATCATACCAATATTCATTTTTAACCTGCTGACTCTTGTCTGTAATAAATGCTGTGCTACCTTGTTCATCAACAGTATAGTAGTACCTATTTAATCCCAATACTTTTTCTGGATTTAGCTCTCCGCTTCCCTCTGAAGTATCGGCAGCAACAACTTCATAACCCCTAGTAAACCTAGAAATTACATTAAATTCCTTATCAGTCTCAACTAAAATATTATCCTTATGGAATATAAATTTAGTTAACTTTTCATTTTCTTCAATCTCAGCTCTTAAACCCTCAGTATCGTATCTGCTAACTAACGTATCTCCATCCTTAGTTATAGCTTTTACTTGCTGGTTAAGAGTGTTGTACTCAAAGATATTATTTCCAGTTGAAGTTTCTTCTTTTATTGTATTTCCTTGTTT
>Ga0209281_1000948_pt1 | contig 23653 bp, 19 predicted proteins | sample MedtruBG_FD_187514 | JGI IMG/M metagenome (GOLD analysis project Ga0209281, IMG submission 187514) | Root nodule microbial communities of legume samples collected from California, USA - Medicago truncatula BG (SPAdes) (version 2) | ecosystem: Host-associated > Plants > Roots > Nodule | place... | reverse complement strand
CATCACCAGCATCAGCAGCAACTGGTCGTTTTTACGCAGCCCGGCAACGTGCTGGCGGAGGGTAAACTGGCCCATGGTGCCCAGCGGCACGCGCTCGCGCACCCAAAAGAAGCAGCACAGGAACATCACCACCGCCACCGCACACAGAATGCTGACGCCCATCTGCCAGCCGTGCGCGACGTTGCCTTTGCCAAGCGTAGACACCAGCCACGGCAGCCCGACGGAGACTAAAAATCCCGCCACGCCGCACAGCACAAAGCGCCATGACTGGCAGGCCAGCACTTCGGAATGGCGTGTGGTCATGGTGTTGATCAGCGCACAGTACGGCACGTTGATAGCGGTATAGCTCACCGAAAGCAACAGATAAGTGCCGAAGGCCCAGAGAATTTTCATGTTCATACTGACGTCCGGCACGGTGAACGTCAGTACGCCGATGAGGCCAATCGGCACCGCAATCCACAACTGCCATGGGCGAAAGCGCCCCCAGCGGCTTTGGGTGCGGTCGGCGATGACGCCCATTATCGGGTCTGAAATGGCGTCAAACACGCGCAGGGCGATAAACAATGTCCCGACCAGCGCCGGAGTCAGGCCGAAAACGTCGGTGTAGAAAAAGGTCAAAAAGTTCATGATCAGACAGGTGATGACGGTGCCACCGGCATCGCCCAGCCCGTAACCGATTTTTTCTCGCGTCGACAGCGCCTCGTTGGCGGTTTGTTGGGCGAGTTCGGTTTGCGTAATCGGAGCAGAAGTCATTGAAAACTCCTCACGTAGGTCAGGGTGCATGACCCGCTTTTGGGCGGGCTTATTGTGTGTTTTGCAAGGTACCTGATCCATTCTGCCTGGAATCGCGCGCCCAACAAGGGAAGGGGAAAGTAGAAAAAGATGACGATTCCGACCTGATGCGTAAAGTGTGATCGTGATCCGGTGTGGTGGCTAATTTTGGTTAATAATCAAAGAGAAGAAGTCGTTATGTCACGCTAAAAAGCGAGAAAGTGAATATCCATGATTGAATTATCCATAGCATTTCCGATTCGCGTGCAGAACGGTGGGCTGTTTATTTCGCGCGGCGTGGGCAGCCATCCGGCACGCAAACTGAACTCCTGGGAACTGGTGTTCGTCGAGCGCGGCGAGTTCAGGATCCGTGAGGAAGGGCGCTTGTTTAACGTTCAGGCGGGCGAAAGCCTGCTGCTGCGCCCGGGGTGTCGGCATGTGGGTGAAGGGGAGTTTCCGGCAGACCTTAAATTTTACTGGCTGCATTTTGACTGGCTCGACGAGACGCTGAATACCGCGTTGCGCCAGACGCTGCTGAGCATTCCGCAGCATACGGGCGTCAGTTCTCCGTCGTATATCATCTCGCTGTTCCGCCAGTTCCTGAACGAGCAGGAAAATGTACACCGCAGCATCGCCCTGGAGTGCATTTTATTGCTGATCCTCCAACAGCTTTCAGCGGTGGGCTCGCAGGAAAGTGCGAGCGAAAGCCCCGGCGTGGCGCTGGCCTATCGCGCCCAGCAGACGCTGCGCACGCAGTATCACTTACCGCTTTCTACCTCGCAGCTGGCGAAAGAATTGCATTGCAGCGCGGATTATCTTGGCCGCGTTTACCGGCGCACGTTCGGTTTAACCCTGACCGAAGCGCTCCATCGCCAGCGGGTGATGGCGGCGGAAAAGCTGCTGATCAGCGATTCACCGTCGCTGAAGGAGGTGGCCGGCCGCTGCGGCTTCAGCGATACCGGCTATTTCAGGCAGATATTTCGCAAGCATACCGGGCTGACTCCGGCGGCATGGAAGCGGCGTTATTGCAAAGAACATATCAATTCCGGTTGAGGTTTATCCAGGCACGGCGCAATACAGCGCGTTTATTTGAGCGTTATTCTTAATCAGAAATCTTTCGCGGCGGTGAAGAATATATTCTTATTTAACCATGTCGATCACGGGAAATGTTGGCCCCGAGTTTTCAGGGCCAACAGTATTTAACAGCCGCTTTCCTGCCAGGCTTTTTCTATTTCCTCGGCGAGTATTTTGACCCCCGCTTCGATTTTCTCCGGGTCCGGCACGTAGTTCATGCGCATACACTGGTGTGTGTGCGGCCACGGTTTATCGAGCCCCGGGAAGAAGAAGTCGCCAGGCACCATCAGTACGCCGCGCTTTTTCAGGCGCTGGTACAGAATTTCAGTGGTAATCGGCAGGTCTTTAAACCACAGCCACAGGAAAATAGCCCCTTCTGGCTTGTGGATCAGGCAGCGTTCTTCCGGCAAATAACGACGAATGGTGGCAATTGTTTCGTGAACGCGCTGGTAATAGAACGGTTTGATGACCGTTTCTGACAGGCGCAGCAGGTCTTTTCGCTGGATCATTTCGCACATCATCGCCGGGCCAATACCGCCAGGCGAGAGGCTGATGATGCCGTTCATATTGCTGATTGCGCTGATGATTTTTTCATTGGCAATAATAATGCCGCAGCGACTGCCCGGCAGGCCGAGCTTCGACAGGCTCATGCACAGCACGATGTTCGGGTTCCACAGCGGACGCGCTTCGCTAAAGATAATGCCCGGGAACGGCACGCCGTAAGCGTTATCAATGACCAGCGGAATACCGTGCTGATTGGCCAGCGCGTCGAGTTTCAGCAGCTCTTCGTCGGTGATGACGTTGCCCGTCGGGTTGGTTGGGCGCGAAACGCAGATCATCCCGGTTTCGTCGGTAATGCGCAGATGCTCGAAGTCGACGTGATACTTGAACTGGCCTTCTGGCAGCAGCTCGATATTCGGACGCGCGGAGACAAACAGGTCTTCTTCAAGGCCTGAATCCGCATAACCAATGTATTCCGGTGTCAGCGGGAACAGCACTTTGCGGGTGGTTCCATCGGCGCGACGGCCTGCGAAAAGGTTAAACAAGTAGAAAAACGCGCTCTGACTACCATTTGTCAGTGCAATATTCTGTGGTCCGATATCCCAGCCGAGCTCTTCACGCAGCATGGTCGACAGGGCGGCCAGCAGTTCGGTTTTGCCCTGCGGGCCGTCATAATTACACAGCGCTTCAGTCGCTTTGCCGCTTTCCAGCATGTCTGCCAGCAGATTCTGGAAGTAATCGTTCATCTCAGGAATTTGTGCCGGGTTGCCGCCGCCGAGCATGATGGCGCCTGGCGTGCGCAGGCCATCGTTGAGATCTTCCATCAGGCGGGTGATACCGGAATGACGGGTGAATTTGTCGCCGAAAAGTGAAAAAGTCATATGCAGGTGTTCTGTCGGTCTTCTGGGTAGGGGCTAACCATAACCCCTGCGCCAGCGAGGTGCAAACCGGTGAAGACTTTCTGGTTTGGTGATTTATTCTGCATTTAATATTCGCGCCGGACGATCGCACTGTTCGGCGCGCGGAGCGTTATCCGGTCAGGGTTTTGCGGCCCACACCACCATCACTTTATCGCCGTCATGTTCGCGCACAAAACCGTAGCCCTGAGGCAACGTGAGCGTGGTTTGGCTGCCCGCGCCAATCGCCGGATGGCGCGCGCGGAACTGGCCAAGTTTCTGCCAATGGGCGACGGTGGCGGCGGCTTTCCCGGAGATGTCCTGCCAGTTCATGTCCGAACGCGTGCCCTGTAACGGGTCGGAGCCGGTCGGGCCAAACGGACGGGCGGATTCGTCACCGTAAAATATCTGCACAGCACCCGGCGCGAGCAACAACAGTTCCGCGCCCTCGCTGCCACCCTCGCGGAACAAGCGCGTGTCGTGGGAAGAGAGATAGCTCAGCACGTTGAAGTTCTGCAATTTGTCAGCCATTTGCTGCCAGGTGGTATCGATATTGGCCAGGCAATTGACCGCTTTCGCCGCCTGGTCCTGATAATCAAAATTAATCATCGCATCGAAGCCGTGCTGATAATACGCACTCTGCATCACGCCGTGGCCCCAGGCTTCGCCGGTCATCCAGAATGCGCCATCGCCAGGGGATTTCCCCGGATTGGCCTTCTTCCACGCCGCCAGCGCCTCGGTGGCCTGCGTTTTTAGCTGCTGCCAGGCCGGGAGTTCGACATGTTTGGCGGTATCAATTCGGAAACCGTCGATGCCGTAATCGCGCACCCATTGGCTTAACCAGTGCGTCAGATAGTCGCGCGGCGTGTAACCCGCAATAGCAACCGCTGCGGTATCCGGTTTGTGCTGATAAAACACCGGCAGGCCAGAAACAGCGGTGGACTCGGTTTTGAGGTCCGGCAGGAAGGCCAGCGACATCGTTAAATCGTCGAAGCCGGGATTATCGTAGTCGCCAATGTCGGTCCGGACCCACGGCTTGCCCCACCAGTTTGCCCACGCCGTTTTATCGCTAAAGTTGATGTAATCGTTAAAGCTGTGCCAGGTCTGGCCGGGGCCGGGTTGCCAGTCGGTCCAATGCTCGCCGAGGGTTTTCTTCAGCGCATCGCCCTGTAAATAGAGGGCGCCAAACTGGTACGCCTGCATATCGGCCAGCGTGGCATAACCGGTGTGGTTCATCACCACGTCAAACAGAATGCGGATGCCGCGCTTGTGCGCTTCGTCTACCAGATGACGCAGGTCGTCCTCGTTGCCCATGTTGGCGTCGAGTTTGGTCCAGTCCTGCGGGTAATAGCCGTGATAGGCGTAGTGCGGGAAATCCCCTTTGGTACCGCCCCCGACCCAGCCGTGAATTTGTTCCAGCGGCGAGCTAATCCACAGCGCATTGACCCCGAGCTGCTGAAGATAATCGAGTTTGCGGGTCAGCCCTTGCAAATCACCGCCGTGAAATGTACCGATCTCCTGCAAACCATCGCTGTGCCGGCCGTAACTGTGGTCGTTATCCGGATTGCCATTCACATAGCGGTCAGTCAATACGAAATAGACCGTGGCGTTATGCCAGTCGAACGCGGCGGGTTGCTGAGTTTGCGCGTTTTCAAGCAACAGCAGGCCGTTGCTGCCGTCGGCCGGCTGCATCGTGATTTTGCCTTCTTTCACCGTCGCGATTTTCCCACTGTAAAAATCGCGCACCGTGCTGCCTTCTGCGAAGATCTTGCTGACATCGAGCGTGAGCGGATTACCGTCCCAGCGCGGGCACTGACGCACTTGCACATTGGCGGTGGCCGAAGCCTCGGTTTTGACGCTCAGCATCAGCGTTGGCGTGCCTGAGCGGGTGTCGACCGCCAGCGTGTACTCGCCGTCGCGAAACAGTCGCCACTGCGGGGCATCGCCGTGGCAGGGCTCAAGCGACAGCATTTCATTCAATTTTATCGTCGACGCGGGCTGCCAGCACTCTTGGTCAAGATGTAACGTTAATGGATGTGTACCCTTCGTCAGCGTTTTCTGACTGACAAACGTCCCACTGCCTTCAGGTTTGAATGCAGGGAAATCCGGGGCGGTCCAGCCTGCGAGGGCGGCACCGGGCAGCAGAAGCAGTACAACAGCGGCAAGTTTCATCGCGTTCACCTGAAGTCAGTTTTAGTGCATTTTGCCAGCCGTCACGGCGTTATCCCTCCTCCTTCATTGGCATTCCAGGGGAGGACGTCGCAGGGTGAGTGATCTGCCTCTAATGAGAACAGGAATTTCTGCGATTAAGCGTTGAATTTCAGGCTTATGAAGCGAAAAAATACCCTTCGTGCAGAACCTCGTTTCGGACTTTGCTTATATCTTAGGGTGCGCTGCTGGGGTATTTTTGCTATCATTCGCGATTCATTTCGCAGTTATGTGAATAATTCAAGGCGTTGGAATGATTATTTCCGACCAGGAGACCTAATGATATCGACTCCCATTCGACGATATGGGGCCGCGATACTCATGTTACTCACCGGTGTATTTTCAGGTGGGGTGCTGGCAACAACGCACACAGCAACAACGAGTCACAAAGCCCCGGTAATAAAGACAAGTAGTAGTATCAAGGTAAGCAGTAAACAAGAGTATTCTCGCAATAGTGCAAAGAGTAGTTCACTTCCTGATTTGCGAAAATACCCTTCCGGAACACCTCGTAAAAAAGCGTTTCTCCGGACCGTAATGCCTTATATTACCAGTCAAAATGCAGCAATCACCGCCGATCGTAACTGGCTTGTTTCCAAGCAGTACGAAGGTCGTTGGTCGCCGACGGAGCGCTCGCGCCTGAAAGGTATCACTAAACGCTACAAAATCAGCTGGTCCGGGAATACGCGTAAAATTCCATGGAACTCGCTGCTTGAGCGCGTGGATATCATCCCTGGCAGCATGGTTGCGACCATGGCCGCAGCAGAAAGCGGTTGGGGTACGTCGAAGCTCGCACGTAACAACAACAATCTGTTTGGCATGAAGTGTGGTCGTGGCAAATGCGCTGGCAAAGTGAAAGGCTACTCGCACTTTGACTCGGTCAAAGAGTCTGTAGATGCCTATGTGGTGAACCTGAACACGCATCCGGCGTATAAGTCATTCCGTAAGTCCCGTGCGCAGCTGCGTAAAACGGACCAGGAAGTGACGGCCAGTGCGATGATCCACAAGCTGAAAGGCTATTCGACTCGCGGGTCGAGCTACAATAACTTCTTGTTCAGTATGTACCAGGATAATCAGCGCCTGATTGCCGCTCATATGTAATCACGCTCTGCCTGATAACGCTAAAAAACGCCTTCCATCGGAAGGCGTTTTTGTTTTCTGCGCCAGCTACACCAGCGCTTCGCCGAAACGTTCGCGATATTCTTTCGGTGTGGTGTCGTATTCCTTTTTAAACACCGAATAGAAATATTGTAGCGACGGATAGCCGCACATCTGCGAGATCTCGTTGATGGATAAGGACGTCGACACCAGCAGACTGCGCGCTTTTTCCAGCTTCTCGCTGTGAATAACCGCGTGAATGGTTTCGCCCACTTCCTCTTTAAAGCGTTTCTCCAGATTGGAACGCGAAATCCCGACCGCATCCAACACCTGCTCAACCTTAATGCCCTTACAGGCGTTATTGCGGATGTAGTGCATCGCCTGAATTACCGCCGGGTCGTCGAGAGAACGGTAATCCGTGGAACGCCGCTCGATTACGCGCACCGGCGGCACCAGCAGGCGTTGCAGCGGCAGATCTTCGTTATCCAGCAGACGGTGCAGCAGTTTGGCGGCCTGATAGCCCATCTGGCGCGTGCCCTGCGCCACGGATGAGAGCGCCACGCGCGACAGATAGCGCGTCAGCTCTTCGTTATCGATACCAATCACACACAGCTTTTCCGGCACCGGGATATGCAGGTGTTCGCAGGCCTGTAAGATGTGGCGCGCGCGGGCGTCGGTTACGGCGATAATCCCGGTTTGCGGCGGCAGCGTTTGCAGCCAGTCGGCCAGCCGATTTTGCGCATGCTGCCAGTTATCCGGCGCGGTTTCCTGGCCCTGATACACCACGCCGCGGTATTTCTCTTTCGCCACAATCTGGCAAAACGCATGCTCGCGCTCAACTGCCCAGCGCTTGCCGCTGGAGGAGGGCAGGCCGTAAAAAGCAAAGCGATGAACGCCTTTTTCCTTCAGATGTAAAAACGCGCTTTCTACCAGGGCATGATTATCGGTCGCGATGTAGTGAACCGGAGGATAGTGCTCCGGGCGATGGTACGAGCCGCCGACGCCGACGATAGGCACATCAACATCGCCGAGCAGGGCTTCGATTATCGGATCGTCAAAGTCGGCAATGACGCCATCACCGAGACATTCCTTTATGTTTTCAATGCGAGCGCGAAAATCCTCTTCGATAAAAATATCCCATTCCGACTGGGACGCCTGCAAGTACTCGCCCACGCCTTCCACAACCTGACGGTCATAGGCTTTGTTGGCGTTGAATAACAGCGTGACCCGGTGGCGCTTTTCAAACATGTTTTGCTTTCCTGAAGAGACAAGGATGGCGAGACCCGAAAGTGTCGCCATCGTAGCGGAAGTTGCCGCGATCAGGCCCGCCGCTTAGTGGCAGAATCCATCCATACTGCCAGCAGCAAAATGGCACCCTTAACGATATATTGCCAGAAAGTTGGCACGTCCATCATGCTCATTCCGTTATCCAGCGCCGACATGATAAATGCCCCCATAACTGCGCCGGCTACGCTGCCCACGCCGCCCGCGAGGCTGGTGCCGCCAATCACACAGGCGGCGATGGCATCGAGTTCGGCGATGTTCCCGGCGGACGGAGAACCGGCCCCCAGGCGCGAACTCAAGATAAGCCCGGCAATCGCCACCATCAGGCCGTTAATCGCGAATACCGCGAGTTTGGTGCGTTCCACGTTAATGCCCGACAGCCGGGCAGCTTCCAGATTACCGCCGATGGCATAAATGCGACGGCCAAACGCCGTGCGGATGGCCATAAACATGCCAGCCAGCAACAGTAGAGCGAGGATCAGCACCGGCGTCGGCACGCCGCGATAATCGTTCAGCATCCAGACCGCGCCGAGGGCAATCACCGCAGTAATGGCCTGACGACCGACCACGCGCGTGGATGCCGGGTTGCTCAGCCCGAGCGCCTGGCGACGCATACGCCCGCGCCATTGCCAGGCGACGAACACAAACAGACCCAGCACGCCAATGACAAAACCAATACCGTCGGGCAGATAGCTCTGACCGATTTGCGACATCGCCGGGCTGGTGGGCGACACCGTGGTGCCATTGGTAATGCCAATCAGGATGCCGCGAAACGCCAGCATCCCGGCCAGGGTGACGATAAACGACGGGACTTTCCGGTAGGCCACCCACCATCCGTTCCAGGCACCTAACACCAGCCCCAGCGCCAGTGTGACCACGATCGTCAACGGCAGCGGCCAGCCGAGCCAGACGTCGAAAATGGCCGCCACACCGCCCAGCAGACCCATCATCGAACCGACTGACAAATCGATTTCTGCCGAGATGATGACGAACACCATCCCGACCGCCAGAATGCCGGTGATAGCGGTCTGACGCAGCAGGTTCGAGACGTTACGCGCGCTGAGATACGATCCGTCGGTGGTCCAGGTGAAGAACAGCATGATCGCCACGATCGCCGCGATCATCACAAACACCTGCAAATTGAGTTTTTTTAGCCCGGCGAAGGCGGCGGGCCTTTGCGCGTCGAGCTTCAGTTCAGACGGCGTGTTTTTCGACATGACGCTCACTCCTCAAGGCCGCTTCCATTACTTTTTCCTGCGTCAGTTGATGGTTGACCAGGTCCGCTTTCAGTTTGCCTTCGTGCATCACCAGCACGCGGTCGCTCAGGCCAAGCACTTCCGGCAGCTCGGAAGAGATGACAATGACCGCAATGCCCTGCTGCACCAGCTGATTAATCAATTTGTAGATTTCGTATTTCGCGCCGATATCAATGCCGCGCGTGGGTTCATCGAGGATCAGAATGCGAGGGTTGAGCAGCAGGCAGCGGGCCAGAATCGCCTTCTGCTGATTGCCGCCGCTGAGCCTGCCAATGGCCAATTCGGGCGATGAGGTTTTCACTTTCAGCCGGGCGATCGATTGCAGGATGCAGTTCTGCTCTGCGGCATCGTCCAGCGCGCTGAGCGGCCCGGAGAACTGGTCCAATGCCGCCAGGGTGATATTTTTCCCGACCGCCATCACCGGCACTATGCCGTCTTTTTTGCGGTCTTCCGGAACCATCGCGATGCCGTGAGCAATCGCCTGCTGGCAGTTCTCAATGTTCACCGCTTTTCCGTCGATAAACACGCTACCTTCCCAGCGCCCGCGCCAGACGCCAAACAGGCACTGGACGGCTTCGGTGCGCCCGGCGCCGACCAGCCCCGCAATGCCGAGAATTTCCCCGCGTCGCAGTGAAAAGGAGATGTCATTCACCCGCTTAATGTGGCGATTAACCGGGTGCCAGGCGGTGAGGTGTTCTACCCGTAATATTTCCTCGCCGGGTGTGTGTGGCTCGTTGGGATACAGCGCCGTCAGTTCGCGGCCCACCATCATGGTGATGATGTCGTCTTCGCTCATGCCGTTCGCGTCGCGGGTGCCGATGTGCTGCCCGTCGCGGATCACGCAAATGGTGTCGGAAATGGCCTTAACTTCGTTGAGCTTGTGCGAAATATAGATACAGGCAATGCCGTGATTTTGCAGGTCGCGAATGATGTTCAGCAGGATCGCCGTTTCCTGTTCGGTCAGCGAGGCAGTCGGTTCATCCAGAATCAGCAGGCGCACCTGCTTGTTCAGCGCTTTGGCGATCTCCACCAGTTGCTGTTGCCCGAGGCCTAAATCCCCGACGCGGGTGTCGGGCGAAATGGCGAGGCTCACCTGCGCGAGCAGTTTCTCGCAGCGCAGCGTCATCTGGTCATAATCGAGAATGCCGTGACGGGTGATTTCCGCGCCTAAGAAGATGTTTTCCAGCACCGTCAGATGCTTAACCAGCGCCAGTTCCTGGTGAATAATGGCGATGCCCCGGCGTTCGGTATCGCGAATGTGCGCGGCATGCACCGGTTCTCCGGCAAAGACGATTTCACCGTCGTAGGTGCCGTGAGGGTATATTCCGCACAACACTTTCATCAGCGTCGATTTGCCTGAGCCATTCTCACCGCACAGAGAAACCACTTCCCCGGCGTTCAACCGCAGGCTGACATTATCAACAGCCTTTACCGACCCGAAGGCTTTGGTAATACTCTTCATTTCCAGTAAATAAGGCATGGCGACTCCACGTAGCGTTCCACGTAAAAAGAAAATGCCCCTCGTGAAAGGGGCGCGCGGAATTACAGTTCGCTCTTCTTGTGGAAGCCGTCTTTAATCACGGTCTGGTCGATATTGCTCTTATTGACTTCAATCGGCGTGAGCAGACGCGCAGGCACATCTTTCAGCCCGTTATTGAGGGTCGTGTCGGATTTCGGCTGCTGACCGTTGCCGAGCTCAACTGCAATTTCAGCGGCGGTGTTGGCAAGCTGGGTGATAGGTTTATAAACCGTCATTGTTTGCGTGCCCGCGATGATGCGTTTCACCCCGGCGAGGTCCGCATCCTGACCGGAAATGGCGACTTTTCCCGCCAGCCCTTGGGCGCTCAACGCCTGAATCGCGCCCCCGGCGGTGGCGTCATTCGAGGCCACCACGGCGTCAATTTTGTTATTGTTGGCGGTCAGCGCGTTTTCCATAATTTTCAGCGCATTTTCAGGCAGCCAGCCGTCAGCCCATTGATCGCCCACCACTTTAATTTTGCCGTCGTCGATGAACGGTTTTAAGACTTTCATCTGCCCGGCGCGGAACAGTTTCGCGTTGTTATCCACCGGCGAACCGCCCATCAGGAAGTAGTTTCCGGTCGGCACTTTTTCGACGAGGCTCTGGGCCTGCATTTCACCGACTTTTTCATTATCAAAGGAAATATAGAAATCAATATCGGCATTATTAATCATGCGGTCATAGGCCAGCACTTTAATGCCTTCTTGTTTCGCTTCTTTAATCACATTACTTAACACTTGCCCGTTATAAGGAATAATAACAAGCACATCCACGCCGCGGTTGATCATATTTTCAATCTGCGACATTTGTGTTTCTTCATTACCGTTGGCGGATTGCACAAATACTTTTGCGCCTAATGATTCGGCTTTATGAACAAATATATCGCGATCTTTTTGCCAGCGCTCCAGACGCAGATCGTCGATAGCCATTCCGATTTTTACTTCTTTGGCGATTCCCGCGAAACTGGTCAACAGCAGCGAGGCACACAGCGTGAGGCAAAGGTTCTTTATCTTCATTATCGTAGGGCCTTTTGTAGGTATACACTTCATTCTTCGCACTGCCTCTGCGTTGGCTTCTCGTACTTACCCCAGTCACATAGTTATCTATGTTCCTGGGGATTCGCACGCTTGCCGCCTTGATGCATCACGAATAATTTTGTGTATATATTGGCGATAAAAGAATCAAATACGACGGATACGCTGCAAATTTTTAGCACGGGTGGGATTAATGGCAATTACAGATTTTTGTCTTCTGGTTACGATATTTGGTTTATTTGCTAATTTATGACCGCGATCTGATTTTAAATCGTTTCAGCTATTTGTTGCATTGTTGTTCTGAAGCTGGGCCGAAAAATGCTGCTGAAGCCTAATTATTTTGCGAGCCAGCGCACGTTTGTGGATTCTCTTAATCGCAGTGTGAAATAACGTAATTGAGCAACCGCGAAACAGGTAACAGTATTACGCCACAACCTGGTATTCGCCGCGTCAAATGGAGTTCAATTATGCAAGCTTATTTCGACCAACTCGACAGAGTCCGTTACGAAGGCCCGAAAACGCAAAATCCACTGGCCTTCCGCCACTACAACCCGGACGAGCTGGTGCTCGGCAAACGCATGGAAGACCACCTGCGCTTTGCGGCGTGCTACTGGCACACCTTCTGCTGGAACGGTGCCGACATGTTCGGCGTGGGTTCGTTTGATCGCCCATGGCAGCAACCGGGTGAAGCGCTGGCGCTGGCCAAACGTAAAGCCGACGTGGCGTTTGAATTTTTCCACAAGCTGAATGTGCCGTATTACTGCTTCCACGATGTGGACGTTTCCCCGGAAGGCGCGTCACTGAAAGAGTATCTGAACAACTTTGCGCAGATGGTCGATGTGCTGGCAGAAAAACAGCAGCAGACCGGCGTGAAACTGCTGTGGGGTACCGCAAACTGCTTCACCAATCCGCGCTACGGCGCAGGTGCAGCCACCAACCCGGACCCGGAAGTCTTTAGCTGGGCGGCCACGCAGGTGGTGACCGCAATGAACGCCACGCATCAGCTGGGCGGCGAAAACTACGTGCTGTGGGGCGGTCGCGAAGGGTATGAATCGTTGCTGAATACCGACCTGCGTCAGGAGCGTGAGCAGATTGGTCGCTTCATGCAGATGGTCGTCGAGCACAAACACAAAATCGGTTTCCGCGGCACCCTGCTTATCGAACCGAAACCGCAGGAGCCGACCAAGCATCAGTACGATTACGATGCCTCCACCGTGTACGGCTTCCTCAAGCAGTTCGGTCTGGAAAAAGAGATCAAGCTGAACATCGAAGCCAACCACGCTACGCTGGCGGGGCATTCGTTCCACCATGAAATTGCGACCGCTATCGCGCTGGGCCTGTTCGGTTCCGTCGATGCTAACCGCGGTGATCCGCAGCTTGGTTGGGATACCGATCAGTTCCCGAACAGCGTGGAAGAAAACGCGCTGGTGATGTATGAAATTATCAAGGCGGGTGGTTTCACCACTGGCGGCCTGAACTTTGATGCCAAAGTGCGTCGTCAGAGCACCGATAAATATGACCTGTTCTACGGTCATATTGGCGCGATGGACACCATGGCGCTGGCGCTGAAAGTCGCCGCACGCATGATTGAAGACGGCGAGCTGGATAAACGTGTCGCGCGTCGCTATGCGGGCTGGAATGGTGAGCTGGGACAGCAGATCCTGAAAGGTCAAATGTCGCTGACCGAGATTGCGAAGTACGCTGAACAGCATAACCTGGCGCCGCAGCATCAGAGCGGGCATCAGGAACTGCTGGAAAACCTGGTCAATCATTACCTGTTCGACAAGTAATCATCTATACCCGTCATACTTCACGCTGCATCTTCATTGGCTGCGCTTGTTCACCCCAGTCACATAGTTATCTATGCTCCTGGGGCTTCACAAGCTTGCCGCGTCGATGCAACTCGAATTATTGAGGGTATATAAAATTTGAAGCCCGGTTTATCTCGCGGTACTGGGCATTTTCACTCAAGGAATCGTCACTATGTATATCGGCATCGATCTCGGCACGTCCGGGGTCAAAGTGATTCTGCTCAGCGAACAGGGCGACGTGTTGGCCTCGCACACTGAGAAACTGACCGTTTCGCGGCCACATCCGCTGTGGTCCGAGCAGGATCCTGAGAGCTGGTGGCGGGCGACGGACAGCGCGATGAAGGCGTTAGGTGCTCAGCATTCATTGGCAGAAGTGAAGGCGTTGGGCATCGCCGGGCAAATGCACGGAGCTACGCTACTTGATAAGCAGCAGCGGGTTCTGCGTCCGGCGATTTTATGGAATGACGGCCGCTGTGGTGAAGAGTGTGCGTTGCTGGAGCGGGCAGTGCCGCGTTCGCGGGAAATTACTGGCAACCTGATGATGCCGGGTTTCACCGCGCCGAAGCTGCTGTGGATCAAACGGCATGAGCCTGAGGTGTTTAGCCAGGTTGATAAGGTGCTGTTACCAAAAGATTTTCTGCGCTTACGTATGACTGGCGAGTTCGCCAGTGATATGTCGGACGCGGCGGGCACCCTGTGGATGGACGTGGCGCAGCGCGACTGGAGCGACGAATTACTTCAGGCCTGCGAGTTAAGCCGCGACAACATGCCTGCGCTGTTTGAAGGCAGTGAGATTACCGGCACGCTGCTGCCGTCGGTGGCGCAGGCGTGGAACATGCCCGCGGTGCCGGTGGTAGCCGGTGGCGGCGATAACGCGGCGGGTGCTGTGGGTGTGGGGATGGCTGATGCCGGACAGGCGATGTTGTCGCTTGGTACATCAGGCGTCTATTTTGCCGTCAGTAACGGCTTCCTCAGTAAACCGGAAAGCGCAGTGCACAGTTTCTGCCATGCGCTGCCGGGCCGTTGGCACTTGATGTCGGTGATGCTGAGCGCCGCATCCTGTCTCGATTGGGCAGCAAAACTGACCGGCCTGGGCGACGTTCCGGCTCTGCTGGCGGCGGCGCAAACGGCGGATAAAAACGCCGATCCGGTGTGGTTCCTGCCTTACCTCTCCGGGGAGCGGACACCGCACAACAACCCGAATGCCAAAGGCGTCTTTTTCGGCCTGACGCACCAGCATGGCCCGGCCGAACTGGCGCTGGCAGTGCTGGAAGGCGTGGGCTTTGCGCTGGCTGACGGAATGGACGTGGTACATGCCTGCGGCATCACACCAAAAAGCGTAACCCTGATTGGCGGTGGCGCGCGCAGCCCTTACTGGCGACAAATGCTGGCGGATATCAGCGGCATTGCCCTTGAGTATCGTACCGGCGGCGACGTAGGCCCGGCGTTGGGCGCGGCCCGTCTGGCGCAGTTGGCGATGCACCCAGATATTCCGGTGACTGAGCTCTTGCCGCAGCTGGCACTTGAGCAAACGCACCAGCCGGACATCGCTAAAAATGCCGCGTATGCCCCACGTCGCGACGTCTTCCGCCGCCTGTATCAGCAGTTAAAACCGCTAATGTCCTGAATGCGCGGTTAGCTGTCCTTTTTTGACCTTAGCAAGACCCCTTTTCGTGGTCACAATGGTTTCACACCGACACGAAAAGGAGTCTCACTATGTCCCGCACTGCTCTGATTAACATCGATACCCAGCAGTCTTTTGAACAGCGTCCGTTCTGGACAACCCACGACTTACCGGCTTTTCAGGCGGCACTACAGCAGCTGATCGCCGGTTGTGAGCAGCATAATATTCCGGTGGTCGACATTTTTCACGTCGACGACCAGGGGCCGTTTTCTCTCGAAAGCGGATTCGTCAAACCCATGTCCTTTTTGCGCCATCAGCCGGAGGTCGTGTTTCACAAGCACGTCCATAACGCGTTTACCGACACTGGCCTCGATTTCTGGCTGCGCAGCCGCGATATCAATCACCTAATTATCTGCGGACTGCGCACCGAACAGTGCTGCGAAACCACCACGCGCGTGGCCTCCGATCTCGGTTATCAGGTGACGTTTGTCACCGAGGCCACGCTGACCTTTCCGATGACGCATAAAGGCGTTACGCTGGATGTTGAGGCGCTGCGCCACCGCACGGAAACCGTGCTGGAAGGGCGTTTTGCCACTGTCAAAACTGTAACGGAGACGCTTGAATCGCTATGACTACCGATGTCTGGTTCGTGATGCTGCCCGGCGTGCTGTCGCTTGATATGACCGGCCCGGCAGAGACCTTTGTGCTGGCAGGCGATGCGTTTCGTCTGCATTACATCGGGCCAGACGCGCAGGTGCCGACCTCCATCGGCATGACGATGGGCAATATTCAGCCGCTGCCGGAAACGCTTCCGGCGGGAAGCCTGCTGGTGCTGCCCGGCGTGTGCGATTCAAACCATTACTTTTCTACTCCGCAGGCCGAGCAGGTGCGCCGCTGGCTGACGCGCCAACAGCCCATGCTGCACGCCGGGGAAATCACTCTGATGTGCGTATGTTCCGGTTCGCTGCTGGCGGCGAAAGCCGGGCTGCTGCACGGCGTACAGTGCACCACGCATCATGACGTGATTACGCGACTGAAGGCCGCCGCACCGGGGGCCATGGTCAAAGAGAACCGGATTTTTATTGAAGATAAGGGCATCTGGACCAGCGCCGGGATCACGTCCGGTATTGACCTGGCCCTGCATCTGATTAACCGGCTGCATGGCCCGGAGCGGGCGATGGCGGTGGCGCGAGAAATGGTGGTGTGGTTCCGCCGTTCCGGCGACGACCCGCAGCTTTCACCCTGGCTGCGCTATCGCAACCATCTGCATCCGGCTATTCATCGCGCGCAGGATGCCCTTACCGCGGCCCCGCAGCACGCCTGGGCGCTGGTGGATATTGCCGCGCGGGCGCACGTCACTCCGCGCCATCTGACGCGGTTGTTCAAACAGCATCTGGGCGTGAGCGTGCGGGATTATCTCGAACAGCTAAGGCTGGCGCTGGCGGAGCAGCGGGTGTTGCAGGGAAGTGGTGTCGAGCAGGCGGCACAGGCGGCGGGCTTTACCTCTGCCCGCCAGCTGCACCGCGCCCGTCAGCGGGCGTTAGCTGACCAGGCGTCGGGTGTCGATTCGCTGCACCAGCATTGAAAGCAGGAGGCTGCCCGCCAGCGTCGCGCAGAAAATCCACACGATATCCAGCATTGGCCAGCTTTTAAGTTCCAGGCCCCTGGCGCGTAGCGCGTGAATGATCAGCGCATGAAAACCGTAAATTCCTAGTGAATGCTGCGAGATGGTGCGTAATCCTGGCAGTTCGCGGCCATTTAGCGTGTTTTTCACCACCGTGAGCAGCGTAACGGCGCAGATGAACACCATCGGCCCGGCGTACAGATACCAGGTGTCGGCGAAGTTGCCGCGCCATTTCAGCTCGTGCAGCGTTCCGTGCGAGATGACCCACACCGATGCGGCGAACAACGCGGCGCACAGCAGCGTCAGCGGTTTTTTGTCGGTATCCATCATGCCCAGTGCGCGGCCCAGCAGGCCGTACAGCACGTAATAAAACGTGTCGCCGTCGATGTATAAATTCACCGGCAGCCATTGAAAGCCCGCGGCTTTCAGCGGCACGGTATTGGGGTTCGCCACGATGCCGAGCACAATCATCAGCGCCAGCAACATCCAGCCATTGACACTCTTAACCTGAATCAGTGGCGAAAGCAGGTAAATCACGAAAATCGCGAAGAAAAACCACAGGTGATAGAACACCGGCTTTTGCAGCAAATATTTCAGCGACAGCTCAGCATTGATGTGGGTAAACAACAGGATATACACCAGCGCCACCGCGCTGTAGAACAGCAAACACAGGCCGATGCGCAGGAAATGACGTGGCTCAGCGCTGCGCTCACCAAAAAACAGATAGCCGGAAATCATGAAAAACAGCGGGACGCTGACCCGAGAAGCGGAGTTCAACAGGTTGGCGATATCCCAGTTGAGCGGGCTAATACTGTGGGCGTTGGTGATGTACCAGGTCGTGGTGTGGATCATCACCACCATCAGGCAGGCAATCCCTCGCAGGTTGGTAATCCAGCTAATCTTTCCCGACATCAGTTCCTCAAAAATAGGGTGATAAAAAAGTCTGACCTGTGATTGTAGCCGCTGTTGTCAGGGAAAAATCCGAGTTTACCGCAGTTGGCGGGTCGACAACGGAACGTATTCGCCCAATGCGCGGTCAGAAAAAACAACTAGTCTTAAAATGACAATAACAGGCAAAGAATAAGGCCGTAATTAAAAATGATGATCAAGTCTTTCATGCCCTTGCTGGTGGTCACGATGCTGGCAGGGTGCAGTACGCAACAGGCACCCGAACAAAAAGCGCAGCGCGCAAAAGTGGACCCGACAAGCTCGCTCAATATGGAGCACTTGTGTAAGGGCAAAGCGGCGGAGCGGTACAATACTGGCGTAGAGAGCGTGGACGTTACGGGTTTCGAGCAGTTCCAGGGCAGCTACGAGCTGCGGGGCTTTACGCCGCATAAAGAGAGTTTCGTCTGTTCTTTCGATGCAGACGGCCAGTTTTTACACCTTTCGATGCGCTGAGTGGCGGCGATGGCGGGGGGGAAAGTCTCACGTTTCCCCAATATTCCCTCAATTTTCCGCAAACAACGTCCATTCATACTGTATATCTCGCATCCAGCGGGTATACTTGACCCTTCCTTAAATCCACACGTATCCAGCACGAAAAATTATGCAAAAGTTTGATACCAGGACTTTCCAGGGCCTGATCCTGACCTTACAGGATTACTGGGCTCGTCAGGGCTGCACCATTGTTCAACCACTGGACATGGAAGTAGGCGCTGGCACCTCCCATCCGATGACCTGTCTGCGCGCGCTGGGCCCAGAGCCGATGGCCACTGCGTATGTGCAGCCGTCCCGCCGCCCGACCGACGGTCGTTATGGCGAAAACCCGAACCGCTTACAGCACTATTACCAGTTCCAGGTGGTGATTAAGCCATCGCCGGACAACATTCAGGAGCTGTACCTCGGGTCTCTGAAAGAGCTGGGTATGGACCCGACCATTCACGACATTCGTTTCGTGGAAGACAACTGGGAAAACCCAACGCTGGGTGCCTGGGGTCTCGGTTGGGAAGTGTGGCTGAATGGCATGGAAGTGACGCAGTTCACTTACTTCCAGCAGGTTGGCGGTCTCGAGTGTAAGCCGGTTACCGGCGAAATCACCTACGGTCTGGAACGTCTGGCCATGTACATTCAGGGCGTAGACAGCGTTTACGACCTGGTCTGGAGCGACGGCCCGCTGGGTAAAACCACCTACGGCGACGTGTTCCATCAGAACGAAGTGGAGCAATCCACTTACAACTTCGAATACGCGGATGTCGACTTCCTGTTCTCCTGCTTCGAGCAGTATGAGAAAGAAGCGCAACAGCTGCTGGCGCTGGAAAACCCGCTGCCACTGCCTGCCTACGAGCGTATTCTGAAGGCCGCTCACAGCTTTAACCTGCTTGATGCGCGTAAAGCCATCTCCGTCACCGAGCGTCAGCGCTACATTCTGCGCATTCGCACCTTGACCAAAGCGGTGGCTGAAGCCTATTACGCTTCCCGTGAAGCCCTTGGCTTCCCGCTGTGCAACAAGAATAAATAAGAGGCGGCCATGTCTGAAAAAACTTTCCTGGTGGAAATCGGCACCGAAGAGCTGCCACCAAAAGCCCTGCGCAGCCTGGCGGAATCTTTTGCTGCGAACGTTACTGCGGAACTCGATAACGCAGGCCTGGCTCACGGCAACGTTGAGTGGTTTGCGGCCCCGCGTCGTCTGGCGCTGAAAGTCGCCGCGCTGGCGGAATCTCAGCCCGATCGCGAAGTCGAAAAACGTGGCCCGGCCGTGTCTGCGGCATTCGATGCAGAAGGCAAACCGAGCAAAGCGGCTGAAGGCTGGGCGCGTGGCTGCGGTATCACCGTTGACCAGGCAGAGCGCATGGTCACCGATAAAGGTGAATGGCTGCTGTACCGTGCGCACGTGAAAGGCGAAAGTGCTGAAGCGCTGCTGCCGAACATGATTGTCTCGTCACTGGGCAAACTGCCGATCCCGAAACTGATGCGCTGGGGCGCGTCCGACGTGCAGTTCGTGCGTCCGGTTCACACCGTGACCCTGCTGCTCGGCGACAAAGTCGTTCCCGCGAAAATCCTGGGTATCGACTCCGATCGCGTTATCCGCGGTCACCGCTTTATGGGCGAGCCAGAATTCACCATCGACAACGCCGATCAGTACCCGCAGATCCTGCTGGAACGCGGCAAAGTGATGGCGGATTACGAGCAGCGTAAAGCCAAAATCAAAGCCGATGCTGAAGACGCGGCGCGCCAGATTGGCGGTAACGCTGACCTGAGCGAAAGCCTGCTGGAAGAAGTCACCTCGCTGGTCGAATGGCCAGTGGTACTGACGGCGAAATTCGAAGAGAAATTCCTCGCCGTTCCGGCTGAAGCGCTGGTGTACACCATGAAGGGTGACCAGAAGTACTTCCCGGTCTATGGCAACGACGGCAAACTGCTGCCGAACTTCATTTTCGTCACCAACATCGAATCGAAAGATCCGGTGCAGATTATTTCCGGTAACGAGAAAGTAGTTCGTCCGCGTCTGGCGGATGCGGAATTCTTCTTTAACTCCGACCGTAAAAAGCGTCTGGAAGACAATCTGCCGCGTCTGCAGACCGTACTGTTCCAGCAACAGCTCGGCACGCTGCGTGACAAAACTGACCGTATTCAGGCCCTGGCGGGCTGGATTGCTGGCCAGATTGGCGCCGACGTTAACCACGCGACTCGCGCGGGCCTGCTGTCCAAGTGCGACCTGATGACCAACATGGTGTTCGAGTTTACCGACACCCAGGGCATCATGGGCATGCACTATGCGCGTCACGACGGTGAAGCCGAAGACGTAGCCGTTGCGTTGAACGAGCAGTATCAGCCGCGTTTTGCGGGCGATGATCTGCCGTCCAACCCGGTAGCGTGCGCGGTGGCGATCGCCGATAAGATGGATACCCTCGCGGGCATCTTCGGTATCGGCCAGCATCCGAAAGGTGACAAAGATCCGTTCGCCCTGCGTCGTGCTGCACTGGGCGTGCTGCGTATCATCGTTGAGAAGAACCTCAACCTTGATCTGCAAACGCTGACCGAAGAAGCGGTGCGTCTGTACGGTGACAAGCTGACCAACGCCAAGGTTGTCGATGAAGTGATCGACTTCATGCTCGGCCGTTTCCGCGCCTGGTATCAGGACGAAGGTTACACCGTCGACACCATTCAGGCGGTGCTGGCACGTCGTCCAACCCGTCCGGCTGATTTCGATGCTCGCATGAAAGCCGTGTCGCACTTCCGTTCTCTGGACGAAGCCGCTGCGCTGGCTGCTGCGAACAAGCGTGTCTCCAACATTCTGGCGAAGTCTGACGAAACGCTGAACGACGTGGTTCACGCTTCAGTGCTGAAAGACGCGGCGGAAATCAAGCTGGCGACGCACCTGGTCGTTCTGCGCGACAAACTGCAACCGTTCTTCGATGAAGGCCGTTACCAGGATGCGCTGATTGAACTGGCTTCCTTGCGCGAACCGGTGGACGAGTTCTTCGAGAACGTGATGGTTAACGCCGACGAGAAAGACGTGCGTATCAACCGTCTGACGCTGCTCAGCAAGCTGCGCGAACTGTTCCTGCAAGTAGCGGATATTTCCCTGCTGCAGTAATTATCGCTCTGCTTAAAAGACCAACCCGCCTTTCGGCGGGTTTTTTTATGGTTTTCGTTCAGGGTATTCATACCAACGGAATCAACGCGTCCTCCGTTTTCAGCCAACGCGGGGCTTTCAGCATTCCGGCGAAATAGAACACCAGTTGATACAGTAAATCACGGATTGTCTGTTCGGTTTTCGTCGCCAGCGAACCGCTCAACAATAGCTGGGTTAAGGCCTGACAGTAATCGCCTAGCTGGTCGGCTTCCATTTCCAGCGTCGGAAGTTCCGCGGGTATATCCTCGACGGTCAGGCTGGCGACCAGATACGTCGGGATAGGCTCGAGCAGCGTGGGTTGCAGCAGGTCGAGACAGGCCGACAGTCGGCCGCACAGCGCCATTTTCTGCGCCGGATCGTCGCATTCCACTATCACTTCCACGAAACGTTCGCAGTTGTCTGCCAGTTCGGTGAAATCGGTTGTAGACGTAAACGGCACGGTAAACAGCATGCCGTCGAGAGTTGGGGTTATCGCCATAGTGGCAGCCTCCAGTGAGTAAGTTTATTACCACCACCAGAGGTTCCAATCTCATTGGTGGCGGAACCGAACAGGGTTGGAACTCCCGGCCTCACTGGACACCGGTGCGCCTAATGGCGCCCCCGCTCGGCTCCACCATTGAGGTGTAGCAGAACGCATGACACGAAAATATGTCACCAGTGAAGTCGTTCAGGGTTCCAATCCCGACACCTGATTTTGCAGGTGCGAAGCGACAATACTGCTGACCGAAATCGGCGACAACGTTTTTCCACTATGTTACTGGGGATATTATCATTTCCTGAAGCATGCTCGCAAAACACTGCCTGCACGCATATTTCAGACAAATGTCATGGCACGAAAGTACTAACGTGGCTTATGTTCATAGAGAGACACCTCCTTAAAGGTACTTAACATGCGTAGATATCGTGGCGTAATTACGGCAGCGGTTACCGCTCTGAGCCTGTCTCTGGTTGCCGTGCCTGTCATGGCGAATCCCGGTAACGGAAATGGCAATGGACATGGCAACAGCGGCAACAAAGGCAACAGCAGCGATCACGGCAACAAAGGCAATGGGAATTCATCTGGCGATCACGGCGGCAGAAAAAACTACGGTAAACCTGACCACGTGGATTCCGATATCAGCTCCTCCGATGCCCGGAGAATCGCAGTCAACTTAGGTCTGACTGGATATAAACCCCTTCCTCCCGGGATTGCTAAAAATCTCGCACGGGGTAAACCCCTGCCTCCTGGCATTGCAAAAAAAATGGTACCGGGTTCGATGCTCGATCATCTGCCCTATTATCCTGGCTATGAATGGCGATCCGTCGGCAATGATTTAGTGCTGGTTGCCCTGAGTACGGCAATCGTGACGTCGATCATTAAGGGTGTTTTCGATTAAAACCGTCTATCAGTAATGAATCGTCTTCGGGCGATTCATTACCCCGGGTATTTTCTGAAGCGTGTTCGCGAAAATGAAAGAGACCAGGGCGCAGATGACATTCCCGCGTGACAACGCGCAGCAACTTGCTATCTAATCAATATGTCTAAGCATTCCTCCGTCCTCTACGCCAGATAGATGGATATGCTTGAGGATGAGGAGCTTGTCAGAATTGTTGAGCAACTTGCGGGTGGCGTGGCTGTTAGGGTGAATATTGATGACTTATAAAAAGCAATGCTATGAACCAACACAGACTGTTGAGCTGAAACCAGATGCCAGACTTACAGAAGCTGAACGCTGGAAACAAGAAAACAATGCTGGTCTGCATGAACTCAACCAAATTACCGATGATCACGGGCTGCTGTCAGATGATTACCCAACGTTTTAACCCGGCAGCCTTGGCCAACATTTAGCCTTGAAACCCCGCCCGAATTACGGGTATCCTGTCTCCCGACTTTTCTCTTCTCTCTGGAGCGCATCCCGAAAATGAACAATCACGACTGATGAATTCGGCCCTGGCATAACGCAATCGCGTTGGCGGGGATAGTTTTTGATTTCATTCAGGAGTGCTTATGGCTCATTTTTGTGCGCAATCCCCTGCGTTTATTTTGCATCAGGTCACCTGTCAGTTTGCGACGGGCGATATTCTTTTTGGTTCGGTTGATCTCTCGCTTGAGCGTTCGCTTTGCGGCTTAGTTGGGCGCAACGGCAGCGGAAAAACGCGCCTGTTGCAGCTGCTGGCAGGTGCCGAAACGCCTGCCCACGGACATATCGAAAATTTTTCGACGGTGGCTTATGTCGCTCAGCAACCGCTGCTTTCTGCGCAAAGTACGCTGGCTGATTTACTCGGCCTGACGGCGTTATTTTCCGCGCTGCGTCGGGTAAACAACGGTGAGATGCAGCCGGACGATAGCGATATCCTCGACGGTCACTGGGACATTTCAGAACGCCTGAGTACGGCG
>Ga0209281_1000947_pt1 | contig 23656 bp, 20 predicted proteins | sample MedtruBG_FD_187514 | JGI IMG/M metagenome (GOLD analysis project Ga0209281, IMG submission 187514) | Root nodule microbial communities of legume samples collected from California, USA - Medicago truncatula BG (SPAdes) (version 2) | ecosystem: Host-associated > Plants > Roots > Nodule | place... | reverse complement strand
TCGGTGACGTCATCGTTGGCGAACCGAAAGCCCTGATCGGCTTCGCCGGTCCGCGGGTAATCGAGCAGACCGTGCGCGAAAAACTGCCGGAAGGCTTCCAGCGCAGCGAATTCCTGCTGGAGCACGGCGCGATCGACATGATCATCCACCGTCAGGAACTGCGCCCGCGTCTGGGTAACCTGCTGGCACAGATGACCGGCAAGCCGACGCCGAAGTTCGTCGCCGCGCCGATCGAGCCAATCGTGGTGCCGCCGGTGCCTGCCAACGTATGACCCAGCGCACCCTTGGTGAATGGCTCGCCTATCTCGAGCAGTTGCATCCGTCGGCCATCGACATGGGCCTGGAGCGTTCGCAACAGGTAGCGTCCCGTATGGGGCTGGGCCAGCCGGCGCCTCGGGTGATCACGGTCACTGGCACCAACGGCAAGGGTTCGACCTGCGCGTTCGTGGCTTCTTTGCTGCGTGCGCAGGGCCTGAGCGTTGGCGTCTACAATTCTCCGCACCTGTTGCGTTACAACGAGCGGGTGCAGCTCAATGGCGTCGAAGCCACTGACGCCCAGCTGTGCGAAGCCTTTGCTGCGGTCGAGGCGGGCCGCGGCGACACTTCCCTGACTTACTTCGAAATGGGCACCCTGGCGGCGTTCTGGCTGTTCCAACAGTCCGCGCTTGATGCTGTGGTGCTTGAAGTGGGTCTGGGCGGGCGTCTGGATACCGTCAATGTGGTGGATGCCGACATCGCGCTGGTCACCAGTATTGGTGTCGATCACGCCGATTATCTGGGCAATACCCGCGAATCCGTAGCCTTCGAGAAGGCCGGAATCTTCCGCCAGGGCAAGCCTGCTCTGTGTGGCGACCTGAATCCTCCGCAACCGCTGCTCGACAAGGCACGCGAACTGGCTTGCCCGTTTTTTCTGCGTGGTCGCGATTTCGATCTCGGCATCACTGAGCAGCACTGGCAGTGGCGCGGTACCGACGCGCAGGGCCAAGCGGTCGAATTGCGTGATTTGCCACTGCTTGATCTGCCGATGGAAAACGCCGCGCTGGCGCTGCAAGCCTATCTGCTGACAGGTTTGCCGTGGAATGCCGAACAGATTGTCGCGGCGTTGCAGGCGACGCGCGTGGTCGGGCGCCTCGATCGTCGTTCGTTCGAATGGAATGGCAAGCGCCTGAACCTGTTGCTGGATGTTGGTCACAATCCGCATGCCGCTGAATATCTCGCGCGACGTCTGGCTGCGCGGCCGCCGGTTGGCAAGCGTTTGGCGGTGTTCGGGTTGCTGGCGGACAAGGATCTCGATGGTGTTGTTGGCGAATTGAATGCTAGTGTCGCGCATTGGGCTGTCGCGCCGCTGGATTCGCCGCGTGCGCGTCCCGTAGCTGAGCTTGAGGCAGCGCTGCAGAACCTTGGTGCTTCGGTTACGTCCTATGCCAGCGTTGCGGCCGCTCTGGAAGGGCAGTGCGCTATAGCAACCAGCGACGACGAGATTCTGTTGTTCGGATCATTTTATTGTGTCGCCGAGGCCCTTGAATGGCTGGCCCGGCGCTCCACGGAGGAAGCGGCAAATGGCTTTGCTGGATAAAGCGTACAAGCAGCGCATGGTTGGCGCGCTGGTGCTGGTGGCGCTGGCGGTGATCTTCCTGCCGATGCTGTTTTCCCGTCAGGATGAGCAGCGTCAGGTGACCGTCGAGGCCCCGGCTGCGCCTCAGCCTTCGGCCATGCCGCAAGTGCAAATGGACCCGGTCGCCGTGCCTGAGCCCCAGGCTTTGCCACAAGAGCCGGTGCCAACGGACGAAGAGGTCGCTGAAGAAGTGGTGCCTGCTGCTCCGGCTGCTGCTCCTGCCGCCCCGGCACCGACCATCCCGGCGCAGATTGCCCGCCCGGCAACGCCGCCACCAGTGGCCAAGCCGATTCCGGCGCCGGCTCAGCCAATCACCTCCGCAACCAGCAAGCCTGACACCACGCAGAGCCGCGTCGATGCCAACGGTCTGTCGGTGAGCTGGTCAGTGCAACTTGCCAGCCTGTCGAGCCGTGCCAGCGCCGAGAGCCTGCAGAAGAACCTGCGCAGCCAGGGTTATAACGCCTACATTCGTTCGGCCGATGGCAAGAATCGGGTGTTCGTCGGTCCGCTGATCGAGCGTGCCGAAGCCGACCGTCTGCGCGATCTGCTGAGTCGTCAGCAGAACCTCAAAGGCTTCGTTGTCCGTTTTCAGCCTGAACGTGGCTGAAATCTATCACCTCGATTGAAAAGCACTGACAATCGCAGCTTACCGACAGCCATGCGCTCTGCTAAAATGCGCCGCCTTATCCGTCTGTAGGCTGCACTGTGCCATTTACCTGGGTTGACTGGGCGATCGTTGCAATCATCGCCATCTCCGCATTGATCAGTCTGAGCCGCGGCTTCGTAAAGGAAGCGTTATCGCTGCTGACCTGGATCATCGCAGGAGCGGTTGCCTGGATGTTTGGTGGCTCACTGTCCGAGTACCTCGCCGGATACATCGAAACCCCATCGGCTCGCGTGATTGCGGGCTGTGCCATCATGTTTGTCGCCACACTGATCGTGGGCGCAATGATCAATTATCTTATCGGCGAGTTGGTTCGCGTCACCGGGTTGTCCGGGACCGATCGATTCCTCGGCATGGCCTTCGGCGCAGCGCGTGGCGTGTTGCTGGTGGTCGTGGCGGTCGGGCTGTTGAGCCTGGGGCCGGTACAGCAGGACGGGTGGTGGAAAGAATCACAGCTCGTGCCCAAGTTTCTATTGGTCGCCGACTGGTCCAAAAACCTGATACTCGGGTGGAGCAGTCAGTGGCTTGCCAGCGGAATCAGCGTACCCGCTGAGATTCCGTTCAAGGAGCAGCTCTTGCCGACGGCGAAAACGCCTCAGTGAGTGCTGTTCAGTTCAGATCCATTAAGTAGGGGTTGCGTCGCATGTGTGGCATCGTCGGTATCGTCGGTAAGTCGAACGTCAATCAGGCGCTGTATGACGCGCTAACCGTGCTCCAGCACCGCGGCCAGGACGCTGCCGGTATCGTGACCAGCCATGATGGCCGGTTGTTCCTGCGCAAGGATAATGGCCTGGTGCGTGACGTGTTCCAGCAGCGTCACATGCAGCGTCTGGTCGGCCACATGGGTATCGGCCACGTCCGTTACCCGACTGCCGGCAGCTCGACGTCGGCCGAAGCCCAGCCGTTCTACGTCAACTCGCCGTACGGCATCACCCTGGCGCACAACGGTAACCTGACCAACGTTGAACAGTTGGCCAAAGAGATCTACGAATCCGATCTGCGTCACGTCAACACCAGTTCCGACTCGGAAGTGCTGCTCAACGTGTTCGCTCACGAGCTGGCCCAGCGCGGCAAGCTGCAGCCGACCGAAGAGGACGTGTTCGCCGCTGTGACCGACGTGCACAACCGCTGCGTGGGTGGTTACGCCGTGGTGGCGATGGTCACCGGATACGGCATCGTCGGTTTCCGCGACCCGCACGGCATTCGTCCGATCGTGTTCGGTCAGCGTCACACTGACGAAGGCGTCGAGTACATGATCGCCTCGGAAAGCGTTTCCCTGGACGTGCTCGGTTTCACCCTGATCCGCGACCTCGCGCCAGGCGAAGCGGTGTACATCACCGAAGATGGCAAGCTGCACACCCGTCAGTGCGCAACCAACCCGTCGCTGACCCCGTGCATTTTCGAACACGTCTACCTGGCGCGTCCGGACTCGATCATCGACGGCGTGTCGGTGTACAAGGCGCGTCTGCGCATGGGCGAGAAGCTTGCCGAGAAGATCCTGCGCGAGCGCCCTGAGCACGACATCGACGTGGTCATCCCGATTCCGGACACCAGCCGTACCGCAGCGCTGGAACTGGCCAATCACCTGGGCGTGAAATTCCGCGAAGGCTTCGTCAAGAACCGTTACATCGGTCGCACCTTCATCATGCCGGGCCAGGCCGCACGCAAGAAGTCGGTACGCCAGAAGCTCAACGCCATCGAGCTGGAATTCCGCGGCAAGAACGTCATGCTCGTCGATGACTCGATCGTGCGCGGCACCACTTGCAAGCAGATCATCCAGATGGCCCGCGAAGCCGGCGCGAAAAACGTCTACTTCTGCTCGGCGGCACCTGCGGTGCGCTTCCCGAACGTCTACGGTATCGACATGCCGAGCGCTCACGAACTGATCGCGCACAACCGTTCGACTCAGGACGTGGCCGATCTGATCGGCGCTGACTGGCTGATCTATCAGGACTTGCCTGACTTGATCGAAGCGGTCGGTGGCGGCAAGATCAAGATCGAGCACTTCGATTGCGCAGTGTTCGACGGCAAGTACGTGACCGGTGACGTCGACGAGGCTTACCTGAACAAGATCGAACAGGCGCGCAACGATGCCTCGAAGGTCAAGACCCAGGCAGTCAGTGCGATCATCGATCTGTACAACAACTGAGTTTCCACCGGCCCTGAGGGGCCGGTTTTGTATCTGATATTTATTGTTCGAGAACAGCAAGGAGAGACAGCATGAGTCAGGAATGGGATGCCGGTCGGCTGGACAGCGACCTCGAAGGCGTAGCGTTCGATACCCTGGCCGTCCGTGCCGGTCAGCACCGCACGCCGGAAGGCGAACACGGTGACCCGATGTTCTTCACCTCCAGTTACGTGTTCCGCACCGCTGCCGATGCTGCGGCGCGCTTTGCCGGCGAAGTGCCGGGCAACGTCTATTCGCGCTACACCAACCCGACCGTGCGCGCGTTCGAAGAACGCATTGCCGCGCTGGAGGGCGCCGAGCAAGCCGTCGCCACGGCAACCGGCATGGCCGCGATCATGGCGGTGGTGATGAGCCTGTGCAGTGCTGGCGATCATGTGCTGGTGTCGCGCAGCGTGTTCGGCTCGACCATCAGCCTCTTCGAGAAGTACTTCAAACGCTTCGGCGTCGAAGTCGATTACGTCCCGCTGGCCGATCTGTCGGCCTGGGACGCGGCAATCAAATCCAGCACCAAACTGCTTTTTGTCGAATCGCCGTCCAATCCGTTGGCCGAACTGGTGGATATCGCCGCGCTGGCAGAAATCGCTCATGCCAAGGGCGCGCAGCTGGTGGTCGACAACTGCTTCTGCACCCCGGCGTTGCAGCAGCCGCTGAAGCTCGGCGCGGACATTGTCGTGCACTCGGCGACCAAGTTCATCGACGGTCAGGGTCGCTGCATGGGCGGCGTTGTCGCCGGTCGCGGTGAACAGATGAAAGAAGTGGTGGGTTTCCTGCGGACCGCCGGGCCGACCCTCAGCCCGTTCAACGCGTGGATCTTCCTCAAAGGCCTCGAGACCCTCAACCTGCGCATGAAAGCGCATTGCGCGAACGCTCAGGCGCTGGCCGAATGGCTGGAGCAGCAGGACGGCATCGAGAAGGTCCATTACGCCGGTCTGAAGAGCCATCCGCAGCACGAGTTGGCCCAGCGCCAGCAGAAGGGTTTTGGTGCGGTGGTCAGCTTCGAGGTCAAGGGCGGCAAAGAAGGCGCCTGGCGCTTAATCGATGCCACGCGGTTGATTTCGATCACCGCCAACCTCGGCGACAGCAAAACCACGATCACCCATCCAAGCACCACCTCCCACGGCCGTCTGGCGCCACAGGAGCGTGAAGCGGCAGGCATTCGTGACAGTCTGATCCGCGTTGCGGTCGGTCTGGAAGATGTGGCTGACCTGCAAGCTGACCTGGCGCGCGGTCTGGCGGCATTGTGATCGAGTTGTCCACACCCGCGGCCAACACCCATGGCCGCGTGGCGCTGGTCACCGGGGCTGCGCGCGGTATTGGCCTCGGAATCGCCGCTTGGCTGATCAGCGAAGGCTGGCAGGTGGTGCTGACCGATCTTGATCGGGTGCGTGGTTCGAAAGTGGCGAAGGTGCTGGGCGAGAACGCCTGGTTCATCGCCATGGACGTCGCCGACGAAAATCAGGTCGCGCTGGGCGTGGCCGAGGTATTGGGGCAGTTTGGTCGCCTTGATGCATTGGTCTGCAACGCGGCGGTCGCCGATCCGCACAACATCACCTTGGAAAGCCTCGATCTGGCGTATTGGAATCGGGTGCTGGCGGTGAATCTGAGCGGGCCGATGTTGCTGGCCAAGCACTGTGCGCCTTATCTGCGTGCGCACAACGGTTCGATCGTCAATCTGGCCTCGACCCGCGCGCGACAGTCGGAGGCGGACTCCGAGGCCTACGCTGCGAGCAAGGGTGGATTGTTGGCGCTCACTCACGCACTGGCGATCAGTCTCGGGCCGGAAATCCGCGTGAATGCGGTCAGTCCGGGCTGGATCGATACTCGTGATCCCTCTGTGCGCCGCGCCGAACCTTTGGCCGATGCCGATCACGCCCAGCATCCGGCGGGCAGGGTAGGGACTGTCGAGGACGTGGCGGCGATGGTGGCGTGGTTGCTGTCGAGGAATGCCGGGTTTGTCACCGGCCAGGAATTCGTCGTCGACGGCGGCATGACCAAGAAGATGATCTACGAGCAGTGAAAGGCAGCTTCGAGCTTCAAGCTGCAAGCTGCAAGCTTCAAGTTAAAGCAAGACGCTGGTGTGCCTGCTTTAGGTGATCATCCTTTTCTTGAAGCTTGAAGCTTGAAGCTTGAAGCTTGAAGCTTGAAGCTTGAAGCCTGAAGCTTGAAGCCGTTTTTGAAAAAAACTCCAATCCTGCTATTGACTTAGCTTCGCCACCTGCGTAAATTTCGCGGCCTCGGAGATGCAAACGGGTGATTAGCTCAGCTGGGAGAGCGTCTGCCTTACAAGCAGAATGTCGGCGGTTCGATCCCGTCATCACCCACCACTCCCGAGAAGCTTGCGCAAGCAAGAGAGTAGGCTGAAAGTGCCTGCACCGACGCGCAGCGGTAGTTCAGTCGGTTAGAATACCGGCCTGTCACGCCGGGGGTCGCGGGTTCGAGTCCCGTCCGCTGCGCCATATTTTACGAGTCAGATTGATCTGGTTCGCGATTGCCAGGCACCGAAGCCGGTAATCAAAACGAGTTAATTGAGCGCAAGCTCAAAGCGATACGCAGCGGTAGTTCAGTCGGTTAGAATACCGGCCTGTCACGCCGGGGGTCGCGGGTTCGAGTCCCGTCCGCTGCGCCATATCTGTTTCAAGGACCACTGAACGCCTTGAAGCGCCGAAACCAGCCATCGGCTGAATCGGATCGATAGCAAAGACCCTGGTCGAAAGACCGGGGTTTTTTGTGTCTGAAATTTGGTTATTCCCCTCTCGAACTCCTGCGCAAATCGTCCTGTAGGAGCTGCGGCACGCTGCGATCTTTTGATCTTGCTCTTAAAAAATCCAGATCAAAAGATCGCAGCCTCGTTTCACTCGACAGCTTCTACAAGAATCTCTGCAAGCCTACTGCGGTGCCACGTCGCATTGATTTTTTTGATTATTTAGTCAGGTTTTTGTAACTGGTTGTTTGCTGTGGGCGCAGAAACCTTTAAAGTTAACCTTTCGGTCAGCTTTGCACTGTCAACACAGCTCTTTGCTTCGCCAGAAAGAGCTTCTGCACGACTCGAGATCCCCAGTAGATAACCACAAGGGCGGACCTATAACCGCCCAGAGGATGATCCATGTCCAACCGTGAAATATCCCGGCGCTCGTTCCTCCAGGGCGGGCTGGTGGCGGGTGTGAGCGTTACGCTTACGCCGCTCAGCAGTCAGGCGCTGGCTGCCTTGATGGAAAACAGCGTCACCGTGCCGTCCGAGAAATGGCTCGGCAATAACGGCAAGGCGCGGCAACGCAACGATGCCTTGTCCAAGGTCTGCGGCAGCAAGGTGTTTGCCCGCGACATCCGCGCCAAGGACATGCCCGGCTGGCCTGAGCAACAAGGCCACGCCATGCTGCTGAAAACCATCAAGGCCGACCGCATCTACGCAGGCTACGACCTGTCGTGGCTCGGCGCTGATCTGCAGCCAGACCGCATCGTTACCGCTGCCGATCTGGACAAGGACGGTATCCACTTCCCCGAAGAGCACGCGCCTGATCCATTGCTGCCGGAAGGCAAAGTGCCGATGTTCATCGGTCACCCGGTAGCGATTCTGATCTGGAACGATTTCGAGCGTTTCCGTCAGGCCAAGAATCAACTCAAATTCAATGACAAAGCGATTCGTTACGGCGCCAAAGTGCCGTTCTACGAAGGCGATCCCTACGGCAGCTTCCGCTACGTGCGCGTCGGCGGCGCGACCTCGGCGGACGAAGACGAGTTCGCCAGCCTCAAGGATTCAATCCTGTTCCCGATGCTGAAGAACCGCCGTCCAGTGTGGAATGCATCGCCGAACCTGCATGGCAACCTCACCGAGCGCGGCCTGTTCTACGCCGACCGCATGAAGCAGGAAATCGACACGCCGCCAGACAACTGGCTGGTGTTCGATGAGCGCTACAAGACGCCGTCGATCGAACCGGCCGCCCTCGAGCCGGACAACGGCAATGGCTGGTACGACCCGAAAACCAAAACCCTGCATTTCGTCGTGGCGACGCAGTGCCCGCTGGAAGTCGCGACCGAGACCGCGAAGATGATCGGGCCGTCGCGTTTCGGCCTGGCCAACCTGAATATGCACCCGGGTTATACCGTCGGCTATGGCTCCAAAGACCACAACATTTTTGTCTACTACGCAGCCCTGGCTGCGCTGTACGGCGCCGGTGTGCCGGTGCGTCTGGCCAACGACCGCTACGAGCAGTTCCAGAGCGGCATCAAGCGTCACCCGTTCGACATCCGCTACCAGTTGGCCGTGGACAAGAATGACTACACCTTCAAGATTTTCCGTGCAGAAATGAGCGTCGACGGCGGCGGTCGGGTCAACTACAGCCCATCGGTGGCGGCGGTTGGCGCCACGGCTGCGCAGTCGATCTACTACATGCCGCATAACGATCTGCAGGTCACCGCGTATCACTCGCGCGCGGTCGAGGCGGGTTCGATGCGCGGTTACGGCACCCTGCAAAGCATGGCGGCGACCGAAATGATGGTCGACGAGATCGCCAGTCGTCTGGGTGTCGACGCCATCGATTTGCGCCGCAGGAATGCCCTGCGTTCCGGCATGAAAAACACCCAGGGCGCAATCCCGGCCGGTGCATTGCGCCTGCACGAAATTCTCGACAAGGCCTCGGTGCACGAAGTCTGGAAAAATCGCGACACGATCAAGCAACAACGTGAAGCGGCAGACCCGGATAACTGGTACGGCGTCGGTTTCGCCATCTGCCAGAAAGACTTCGGCACCGGCTCCGAAGCGCCGATGGCCAGCATCGAATTCACTGCTGACGGGCGCATCACCCTGCGCCATATCGGTATCGAAATCGGCACCGGCATGTCCACTTCGCAAGCCTTGGTCGTCGCCGATTTCCTCGGCAGCCCGGCGCACGAGGTGAAGACCGGCGAAACCGAGTGGCAGGAAATGCAGCTGATCACCAGCGGCAACCCGTACATCATGAGTCAGGCCGAGCAGGACAATCTGCTGCGCAATCCGCGCTGGGTCGGCAAGTTGGCGTCGGCGTCTTCGGCGACCAACTCCGCCTATTACTTCAGTCATGCCACCCGTGAAGCGGCGCGTGTGCTGTTCAACCACGGCTTGTGGCCGGCGGCGCTGGAGATCTGGCGTCAGGGTCCGTACGGCGGCCAGGCCAACCCTTATGTGGTGCGTCGCGAAGATGCGCATTGGATCGACGGCAAGCTGACCGCCAACGGTATGCAGCCGCTGAGTTTCGAGGAGCTGGCCAAGCGCGCCCACGAACGCGGTCTGGTGACTGGCGCCACGGTGCATGGTTTCAACCGCTGGAGCTGGGCCGAGGCTGAATACAGCATCGACGGCGTGCGCGAGCGCCTGCCGCTCGACGGTCTGGCGGTGAAATACGGCGATGGCGCGCCGCAAGCGAAGAAAGCGCAGATGAACAGCGCCGGCTTCCACTTGCTTGATCGGCAGAACGTCAACTACCCGGTAGTGCAGTTGAACAACGCTGCCGTGACCTATTACAGCCCGGTCGCCACGTTGGTCGAGCTGAAGGTCAACAAAGGCTCGGCGGAGGTTCAGGTGCTCAACCACCATTCGTGGATCGAGTGCGGGCGCGTGCTGGTTGAAGAGTTGGTCAAGGGCCAGCTCGAAGGTGGTATCGCCATGGGTATTGGTCATGCGCTGATGGAAGAGATGCCGCTGTACGAAGGCGGGCCGGGGGAGGGTGACTGGAACTTCAACCGTTACCGTCTGCCGATGGCCCGTCACGTAGCGGTGTGGAAGCAGACTGCGGAGATCCTGCCGCCGCTGTCGCCGAGCGATCCGTCCAAGGGCATCGCCGAAGTGGTGATGATCCCGATTGTCGGTGCCATCGGTAACGCCGTGGCGCACGCCATCGGTAAACGTGTTCGTGACTTGCCTATCACCGCTGCGCGCATCAAGGAGGCCCTCAATGGCTAACCGTCCGCTTCAACTGACCCTCAATGGTCAATCCGTCGGCCCGGTGGACATCCCTGATGACCTGCCGATGATCGACTACCTGCACGAATACAAAAACCTCACCGGCTCGCGGCTGGGCTGCGGTCAGGGGATCTGCCACGCCTGCGTGGTGATCGTCGACAATCCCGACGGCACCAGCGAAGAAGTGCGCACCTGCATCACCGGTGCGCATTACTTCGAGGGCAAGAAAGTCCGCACCATCGAAGGTCACGCCACTCGCGATGAGCAAGGCCAGGTCACCGAGCTCAATCCGATCCAGCAGCGCTTTGTCGACGAGTTTGCCTTCCAGTGCAGCTACTGCGCGCCAGGCTTCGTCAACGCAGCGACCGTGTTGGTCGAGAAGCTGCAGCGCCAGCCGATCGTCAAAAGTCAGCTGGAACAGGTTATCGAGGACAGCCTCGGCCATCACGTCTGCCGCTGCACCGGGTACGTGCGTTATTACAACGCCACGCGCAACGTGCTGACCGATCTTGGTCTGGTCAAGGAGGGTTGAGCATGAAGCGTTTACTGACCCGCCTGACTTTTGCGGTCGGACTGGCTGCGCCGCTTATGGCGGCCCACGCCGACGATCAGATCAAGCGCGGCGAATACCTCGCCCGCGCCGCTGACTGCGTGGCCTGCCACACCGCACCGGGTGGCGCGCCCTATGCCGGCGGCCTGCCGATCGTCTCGCCATTCGGCACGATCTACGGCACCAACATCACCCCGAGCAAAGAGCACGGCATCGGTCTGTACAACGATGACGAGTTCTTCGCTGCGCTAACCGCAGGCAAACGGCGCGACGGTGCGAATCTGTATCCAGCGATGCCGTACACCTCGTATCACCTGATGCCGCGCGCCGACTCCGATGCGATTCACGCGTATCTGAAAACCATCGAGCCGATCGAACGCGCCGCGCCGGTGACCAGCCTGAGCTTTCCGTTCAATGTGCGTCTGGGCCTGACCGGCTGGAACATGCTCTACGGCAAAGACGTCAAGCTGGAGTCGGCCGAGGGCAAAAGTGAGGCGTGGAAGCGCGGCCAGTACATGGTCGACGTTCTCGGTCACTGCGGCGAATGCCATACGCCACGCGGCCTGCCCGGCGCGATGCAAATGGACAAGCGCATGACCGGCGGCATCCTCAATGGTTATCTGGCGCCGAGCCTGCTCGCCACCGACCTGGCCGCGCGCGGCTGGAATCAGCAGGATCTGAGCACGTTTCTCAAGCACGGCATGAGCGCGCAAGGAACGATGTTCAACGAAATGTTCCCGGTGTTTCACAACAGCACTCAAGGTCTGAGCGATGCTGATCTGGCGGCAATGGCGACGTTCCTCCTTGGCGAGCAACCGCCACCAGCCAAAGAGCTCGTCGAAGTACCGCTGGACAAGCTCAGCGCGAGTGCTCAGCGCGGCCGTCAGGAATACCTGAACGTCTGCGCCGGTTGTCACGCGGCTGGCGGTGAAGGCAAACCGCACATCGCAGTGGCCATGCGTGGCAACACCACGTTGCGCCTCGAAGATCCGCGCAATCTGTTGCGAGTGATCGAGGACGGCATCGGCGAACAGAAATTCTCCGGGTTCGAGCACATGCAGCCGATGCCGGGTTTTGCTGGAAAGCTCAGTCCTGAGCAATTGACTGATCTGCTCAACTACCTGCGTCAGGGTTGGGGCGGGCAGGGCGCTGAACTGGCGGTGAGCGAAGTGCAGAAGCTGCAAGCCGACGCACCGAGCGTCGAGCACAAGGCCCACTGATATGCAGCATCTCGATCTGCAAGTGGTGCGTCGGGCGCTGGAATGGTCGGTGGCCGGGCAGCGAATCTGGCTATGCACGGTGCTCACCACTTACGGCTCGGCACCGCGCGCGCCGGGTTCGCTGCTCGCGGTGAACGAAGGCGGGCAGTGGATCGGTTCGCTATCGGGCGGTTGCGTCGAGGAGGATTTCCTTGAGCGCGTCGCCGAAGGTGCGTTTCTCGAAGCGGTAAGCGTCGTGCGTTACGGCAAAGGCGATGATCCGCGCTCGCGGGTCAGTCTGCCTTGCGGCGGCATTCTTGATGTGCTGGTTGAGAAACTTGACGCCGACTGCGCGGTGCAGGCGCACCTGCGTGAACTGGAATCGGCGCTGCTGGGTCAGCGTCGTCTGCTTCGCGAAGTTGATCTGGCCAGCGGTGCGCGCAATCTGTTTGCTGATCGCGAGCAGGGCGCGCGGATCGAGCGTGAGATCGATCGGGTGCGCATTCGTGTCGGTGCAGCACAGCGCTTGTTGCTCGCTGGCTACTCCAGTGTGGCGCAGGCCTGTGCCGAGTTCGCGGTAGGGCTTGGCTTCGAAGTGATTCTCTGCGATCCGCGTGATGAAGCGCTTGAAGGTGTGGTGCTCAATGGCGTGGAGGTCCGTCGACAGTTGCCTTCGGTGTTCATTGCCGATGGTGGCTGCCATAGCGACACGGCAGTCGTGGCACTGACCCATGATCCGCGCATCGACGATCTGGCGATGATGGAAGCGGTGCGCACCGAGGCGTTTTACATCGGTGTGATGGGTTCAGTGCAGACCTCGCAGAAACGCTTCGAGCGCTTACGCCGCATTGGTGGCTTGAGTGAGGCAGAGCTGGCGCGGATTCATGCGCCGATCGGCCTCAACCTCGGCAGCAAGACACCGGCGGAAATTGCGCTGGCTGTGCTGGCAGATATCCTGCGGATTCGCAGCGGGATCGCTCGGGATCAGCTCTGATCCCAAGCCTTGCTGAATCTACTGTGGCGAGGGGATTTATCCCCGTTGGACTGCGCAGCAGTCCCCTCCTGCTCAAGAGGGGGCGCTTTGCACCCCCAACGGGGATAAATCCCCTCGCCACAATGGTGTTTATAGGCCGTACTTATCGCGTAGCCCGTAATACCAGGCGCCCAGCGCGGCAAACGGTGTGCGCAGCAATTGCCCGCCGGGGAAGGGATAGTGCGGCAGGTCGGCAAAGGCATCGAAGCGCTCGGCCTGACCGCGCAACGCTTCGGCGAGGACCTTGCCCGCCAGGTGCGTGTAGGTGACGCCGTGACCGCTGCAGCCCTGCGAGTAATAGATGTTGTCGCCCAGGCGCCCGACCTGTGGCAAGCGCGACAGGGTCAGCAGGAAGTTGCCGGTCCAGGCGTAGTCGATCTTCACGCCCTTGAGTTGCGGGAAAGCCTTGAGCATCTTCGGGCGGATGATCGCTTCGATGTTCGCCGGATCGCGAGCGCCGTAAACCACGCCGCCACCGAAGATCAAGCGCTTGTCGGCGGTCAGGCGATAGTAGTCGAGCAGATAGTTGCAGTCCTCCACGCAGTAATCCTGCGGCAAAAGCGCCTTCGCCAGCTCATCGCCCAGCGGCTCGGTGGTGATCACCTGGGTACCGCACGGCATCGATTTGGCCGCCAGTTCCGTTACCAGATTACCGAGGTAGGCGTTGCCGGCGACGATGATGAACCTGGCCCTGACCTTGCCCTGCGGCGTATGCACAACCGGATTGGCGCCGCGCTCGATGCGCACGGCAGGTGATTGCTCATAGATGGTGCCGCCGAGAGACTCGACTGCCGCCGCTTCACCGAGCGCCAGATTCAGCGGATGAATGTGGCCGCCGCTCATATCGAGCATGCCACCGACGTACTGATCGCAGCCGACCACTTCGCGGATGCGGCGTTGATCCATCAGTTCCAGCTGGGTGTGGCCGAAGCGTTCCCACAGGCGCTTTTGCGATTCGAGGTGCCCCATTTGTTTGGCGGAAAGGGCGGCGAATACACCGCCGTCCTTCAGGTCGCACTGGATGTTGTATCTGGCCACGCGCTCGCGAATGATCCGGCCGCCTTCAAAGGCCATTTCGCCGAGCAGTTGCGCCTGCTTGGGGCCGACCGTGCGTTCAATGACGTCGATGTCGCGGCTATAGCTGTTGACGATCTGCCCACCGTTTCGGCCCGAGGCGCCAAAACCGACTTTCGCCGCTTCCAGCACGGTTACGCGAAAACCGTTCTCCAACAGGAACAGGGCGGACGACAGCCCGGTATACCCGGCGCCGATCACACAGACGTCCGTCTCCACATCATCCTGCAGCACAGGGCGTGGTGGTACGGCATTGGCCGACGCAGCGTAATAAGACTCTGGGTATTGGGTGTTCGCCATCCTGCCGCCTCTGTTTAATATATTTTACGAGTGCGTCGATCCTACCCGAGTTGAAAAACCTCCGCCAGCCACCGGAAACTCTTCGTCGCTGAGGCGAAATTAAATATTTTGCATATTCATAGGGTTAGGTGAAAAAAAGGTGTTGACACCCCTCCGGAATTCCGTAGAATGCCGCCTCACAGCAGGCACGTAGCTCAGTTGGTTAGAGCACCACCTTGACATGGTGGGGGTCGTTGGTTCGAGTCCAATCGCGCCTACCAAACAAAATCCGCTCTGCTGGGCGGTCTAGAAGGGCTCACCGAAAGGTGGGCCCTTTTTTGTTGTCTGTGATTTGCGCAACGCTTGTTCCCGGTCCTTTCCGCTTCGTTCTGATCAGCTCTCCATTCATTACTGTTTGCGCAAAATGATCAAGCGCCATTTTGGTGCATTCTTCTTCCATTTCGTTGTTGAAAACACCTGAATATCCAAAGGCTTACAGCTCTTTTTCTCCAACCGGTTATCGAAAAAGCCTTGTTGCATGTTGGGAATTTAAGTAACATCCGTTCCGCGTTCACCACCACGGTTTATGCATTTTTAAATCCCAAGCTTCCATCAGCTGCTTGGGATTTTTTTTGCCTGCGATTTGGCGTTTGGGCGCCTATCCCTCCATCACCTCCAAGCGAGGCGCGGTTTTTTCGTCTACTACTGACTGGCCGATTTTCAACTCTTTATAAGGGAGTGCGTCGATGCTGAGTCAGTGGGTCCTTGCCGCTATTCATCTATTCGCGTTTGCCTTGGCTTTCTGGGCGGCGCTGACGCGCGGCACAGCTTTCCGAAAGCTCTCGGCGGGCACGGGAGAGGTCAAGTACGTTCTGCTCGCGGATAACTTGTGGGGGCTTTCAGCTTTGACGCTGCTTATCACCGGAGCGATGCGTGCTTTTGGTGGTTACGAGAAAGGCTCTGACTATTACCTGCATCAGCCGCTGTTTCATCTGAAGATGACGCTGTTCTTGCTGATCCTGCTGATGGAGCTGGCACCGATGATCACGCTGATCAAATGCCGCATCGCATCCTCGCGCGGTGCGGCGCTTGATAGCGGACGTGCGAAGTTGTACGCGCGAATCAGTCATGTTGAAGCGCTGCTGCTGATCCTGATGATGGTCGCGGCGACAGGCATGGCGCGTGGCGTGATATTCGCTTAGAAGGCGAAATTCGCCGTGCTCTATCGGAAACGTCCGACAGCCAGCTCCAGGAGTGAAAGGTAATATCGGCGCAAGAAAGGAGGGAGGGGCAAGTGAAAGGAGTCAGCATGCTTCAGGCGCCGTGCCCAGCGGGGTGAAATGCGGATGGCTAAACGGCGCGTGAATCTTTAGCCAGTCTTGCGCGACGGCAATAGGACTGGCTACGTAATGCAAAGTGGCTCAGGGCGTTTGCGGCTTGTCCGGAGCGGTCAGGCCGGCCTGGATGCGTTGGTAGATTTCTTCACGGTGCACTGCCACGTTTTTCGGAGCGTTGATCCCGATGCGGACTTGTTGGCCGCTGACTCCGAGGATGGTGATCGTGATGTCATCACCAATGTTTATGCTTTCACCGACTTTGCGGGTGAGTATCAGCATGGTCTTCTCCTTGATTGCTTTGTAGGGCACCTGATTCAGACAGTGCAGAGGTCGGTGGTATCTATAGATTAGTGCGAAGTCTCACGGTTTGGGTGCCTCTTTCTGACGCGCAGAAGCGGCATTAATTCCCAGGGCGTAACTATACAGAGGCTGCAATCATCATTCTCGTTGTTTTGTGCCCATTTTGCGGGGCTCGCGAAGTATTTTTGAATGATAAGATCGCCGCTTTACGAATTCCGAGGGAAGCGTTGTGCGCAAATTGGTTTGGCTGGTAGCGGCACTGGCATTGGCAGGCTGCGGTGAAGGCAAGAATGTAGATGCGCCGAAGCCTGAGACGAAGGTCGCGGCAGCGCCGGCGGCCGCCGCGCCACAGTGGGATCTGGAAGTGCGTGGCGAGACTCCTCAGGCCGTCAGTGACCTGAGCGGCTGGTTGATCGAGCACGCTTTCGTTCCGACGGTCGTCAAGGACGGCAGCGGTAAAACACGAATTCTGATCGGTCCGTTCAATTCCCAGGCTGACGCCGAGGCGCGCAAGGTGCAGGTCGATGCAGCGCTGGTAAAAGCCAAGAAACAAAATATCGAATCGGTGGTGATCGAGCATCCCCTAACGCCATAAGGGAAGCGCCTTCAAAACACGCTGAACAGACATTAAAAAGGCCTCGAGCATAACGCTCGAGGCCTTTTTATTTCCGCTGCAATCAGCCGCAGGCTTTCAGATTTACCGAGCCGACAAACTCGTTGCCGCGCCCCATCACGCATGCCACGCTCTGGTTGCGCTGACGTTCCCAGTCCTGCACTGGATAGGTCTTGTCCCACGCTTCGTACAACTGCCGATCCTGCTTGGATAGACGCAGTCCGTATTGTTTGCTCATATAAAAATACGTGCGGGCGATCATGCCGCGAATCGAAGGGCGGGGCATGACCTTCTTGGCCTTGAAGTCGACCTGCGTCAGGCAGGAGCCATATTGGCCGGACTGCACCGGCAACCAGCCGTAGCTGAAGTTGCTGCGGTCACCGTTGACCTCTCCAATGCTCGGCACCAGATTGTGCAAATCAGCTTCGGCCTTTTGATAAACCGGATCGTAACGCGTGCAATTCTTGCGTCCGCCTTGCTGCCAGCACTGCCGCTGATGGCCGATCTGCCAGGCCGGCACGATGTGCTCCCATTCGATTCTCGATGCACGCTTGGCGTTCTTGCGCGGCACATAGCCGCAAGCCTTCAGGTCGACCTTGTTGCCGGTGTACTTGCAGCCGCAGTAAAACTCGGTGGATTGCGGCGCATAAAGTTTCCACGCGGCTTTCTTGGCTTCGGAAAATGTACGTGGGGCGCCAGCCTGGGCGCCCATGGCGAAAAACAACAACAGCAAAGCAACACAGCGGACACTCATTGAGTCAATCTTCCTTCGGCACAACCCAAAAAATCTGCACGCCACCGTCATCGCGATAAGCGAGGGTAACGTTGTCGTTCTCGTCGATTTCCTCGAGCAAGCGCTCCCAGTCGTCCATCGGCTCATCCGGCAGACGGAAAATCAGTGCGGCTTTGGCTTTTTGTGCGGTGGGGGAATTGATGATTTTCTGAACGCGCATACCCATGCGGTCGTAAGCGTCAGGAGCAGCAGGAGAGGTGGCCACGAGGTTATCCTTATTAAGCTGTACGTGCATACAGTATTTAACTGTAGGCGATTTCGCAACTGCTTAAAATTCAAGAAAATCCTCTGACAGCGGGTTTCCGGTTTTGGTGTAGGGCTTGTCGAGATTTTTGTGGGAAAAGTATTGGAAGGGTGTAAGCGGGGCACCACCTGCCAAGCTGGCAGGTGATGCGCAATTGCCCGATCGAGACGTGATCAGGCGATGTTCAATCAGTATTCCCAGAACATCCGTTGCAGCTCTTTACTGTCGTTGGTCTTGGTCAGCGCGACCATCGCCAGGATGCGGGCTTTTTGCGGGTTCAGATCGTGAGCGACAACCCAGTCGTATTTGTCGTCAGGCTGTTCGGCGTTACGCAGGACAAAGCCGCCAGCGTTGACGTGGGACGAGCGAATGATCTGCACGCCATCCTTGCGCAGCGCTTGCAGGGATGGAACCACACGAGAGGATACCGAACCGTTGCCAGTGCCGGCGTGGATGATGGCTTTGGCGCCGGCTTGCGCCAGTGCCTTGTAGGCGGTATCGCTGACGTTGCCGTAGGAGTAGGCAATTTCTACGTCAGGCAGGCTCTTGATGTTTTTGATGTCGAATTCCGAATCCATGGTGTGACGCTTGGCCGGTAGGCGGAACCAGTAGGATTTGCCCTCGACCACCATGCCCAGTGGACCCCAGGCGCTTTTGAATGCTTCGGTCTTGATGTTGATCATTTTGCTGACGTCGCGACCGGACTGGATCTCGTCGTTCATGGTCACCAGCACGCCTTTGCCGCGCGCTTCTTTGCTGCTCGCCACGGCGACGGCGTTATACAGGTTGAGCATGCCGTCTGCCGACATGGCAGTGCCCGGACGCATCGAACCGACGACGATGATCGGCTTGTCGGTTTTCTCGACCAGGTTCAGGAAGTACGCGGTTTCTTCGAGGGTGTCGGTACCGTGGGTGATAACGATGCCGTCGACGTCCTTGCTGTCAGCCAGTTCGGAAACGCGACGACCCAATTGCAGCAGGTTGTCGTTGGTGATGCTTTCCGAAGCGATCTGCATGACTTGTTCGCCACGCACGTTAGCCAGTTTGCTCAGCTCGGGAATGCCGGCAATCAGTTGCTCGATACCGACTTTCGCTGCCTGGTAAGTGGCACTGTTGGCGGCACTGGCGCCAGCGCCGGCGATGGTACCGCCGGTGGCGAGAACAACGACGTTGGCCAGTTTGGTCTGGGTTTCGACTTCTTTTGCCTGAAGGGCAGCAGGCAGGAGCAGCAGGAGGGCCAATGCGCCCGGAATCAAGGTATTGAAAGCAGATTTCATTATTTTTCTCTCTAGTCGTGAGACGGTGCTGATGCAGGTTCATCTAGATGCGCCCCAAGCCGATCTGAATGCTTGAGGTGCAAGGACGGGAGCAGGATTCATACCATGCGTAATGTGCTGGCGGAAAATGTTTAACCCAATGATTTAAATCAATATTTGTCGGTGGCTGGAGCATCGTTGAGGACCCATCCATCCGGGATTCCGAACGACAGCGGGATTCTTGTTCGGCTCGCCGATAGGCAATCTCTGAAAAGCCAGGCGGGAGACAAATCCCTGCTAAAGAAATGTGCTCCCAGGCCGATGCGTCCTCAAGGAAACCCAATCTTAGGAGTTCACATGTCATTGACGGTCGGTTTTGCCAATCCCGCTGCAGTCACCATCGGCGGTAAAACTGCAGCGATTATCAACACCCTGAATGACGCGACCAATGAGGCATCGGCGCAGGCGCTGGGTACCGAGAAGACTGAGAAGAATCAGGTCAGAACCGGTGGTGGTCCTGTGCAGGAAAACAGTGAAACCGAGGCTGACAGCAATCTCAGCATTACCGTCAAGACACTGCTCAAGCGGATGAAGGAGTTGCAAAAACAACTTCAGGAGCAGCAGCAACAACTGGCTGCGGCTCAGGCCGCAAGCTATCCGACTCCCGAAGCGAAATCCCAGGCAGTGATGTCGATTCAGGGCCAGATCGCGCAAACCAGCGCCGCACTGGCGGAAGTGGCGGGTGCGTTGGTCAAGGAGATGTCGAAAAGCGCTCCCAGCGGCGGCTTGGTCAACACGACTGCCTGAAGCGCCAAATTGCCAATTCGGCGATTCGGCCTACAACAAAAGACGATTTCTGATTGTTGACAAATGTCGGCGGGATTCTCATAGTTCGGTCTACGCAAACGTTTGCGCGGCTTGGAAGGGATTTTCTCCCGGAGCCGTGACGTAGCTTACGTCAGCGCAAACGTTGCTCACAATAATCATAAGATCGGAGTGAACCCATGAAGCTGCCATTCGCCGCACGTCTTCTTGCTGTCGCTATGCTGGCTGCCACAGCCGCCGCACTACCTGTCTCCTCGGCATTCGCCGAATCTGTAGAAAAGCCCAAAGTCGCGCTGGTCATGAAATCCTTGGCCAATGAATTCTTCCTGACCATGGAAGACGGCGCCAAGGCCTACCAGAAAGAACACTCCGCCGATTTCGATCTGATCTCCAACGGTATCAAAGACGAAACCGACACCGCCGGCCAGACTCGCATCGTCGAACAGATGATCCTGGCCAAGGTGAATGCACTGGTGATCGCGCCTTCTGACTCCAAGGCCATGGTGCCGGTTATCAAGAAGGCCGTAGACGCCGGTATCACGGTGATCAACATCGACAACCAGCTCGATCCCGCCGTGGTCAAAAGCAAAAACATCAACGTGCCTTTCGTAGGTCCGGACAACCGCAAGGGTGCACGTCTGGTCGGCGAATACCTGGCCAAGCAACTGAAGGCGGGCGACGAGGTGGGCATCATCGAAGGCGTGTCCACCACCACCAACGCGCAGGCGCGCACGGCCGGTTTCAAGGACGCGATGGAAGCCGCGCAGATCAAAGTGGTCTCGCTGCAATCCGGTGATTGGGAAATCGACAAGGGCAACAAGGTTGCCGCTTCGATCCTCAGTGAATACCCCGATGTCAAAGCACTGCTGGCCGGTAACGACAGCATGGCGGTCGGCGCCGTTTCCGCAGTCCGTGCCGCTGGCAAGGCAGGGCAGGTGAAGGTTGTCGGTTATGACAACATCAATGCGATCAAGCCAATGCTCAAGGACGGTCGTGTGCTGGCGACGGCTGACCAGTTTGCAGCCAAGCAGGCCGTGTTCGGCATCGAAACCGCACTGAAGATCATCAAGGGCGAGAAAGTCGACAGCGGTGCCAACGGCGTGATCGAAACACCGGTCGAGCTGGTCACCCAGTAAGTCATCTGGCGACACAACGGCGCTCGTCCGTCCGGGCGAGCGCATGGAGATTTCTATGTCAGTTTCCGCCCCGAACGCTGTCCTCTCGGTCAGCGGTATCGGCAAGACCTATGCGCAACCGGTGCTCACCGACATCGATCTGACGCTGATGCGCGGTGAAGTACTGGCGCTTACCGGCGAAAACGGTGCCGGCAAAAGTACCCTGTCGAAGATCATTGGTGGTCTGGTCACGCCCACTACCGGCCAGATGCAATTCCACGGCAAGGACTATCGCCCGGGCAGCCGTACCCAGGCCGAAGAGCTTGGCGTGCGCATGGTCATGCAAGAACTCAATCTGTTGCCGACGCTGTCGGTGGCGGAAAACCTGTTTCTGGATAATCTGCCGAGCAGCGCGGGCTGGATCAGCCGCAAGCAGTTGCGCAAGGCGGCGATCGAAGCCATGGCGCAGGTCGGCCTCGATGCGATCGACCCGGACACACTGGTTGGCGAGTTGGGTATCGGTCATCAACAGATGGTCGAAATCGCGCGCAACCTGATTGGCGATTGCCACGTGCTGATCCTCGATGAGCCGACCGCGATGCTCACGGCGCGCGAAGTCGAAATGCTCTTCGAGCAGATCACCCGATTGCAGGCTCGCGGCGTTTCCATCATCTATATCTCTCATCGTCTCGAAGAACTGGCGCGGGTGGCGCAGCGTATTGCTGTGCTGCGTGACGGCAATCTGGTCTGCGTCGAGCCGATGGCCAACTACAACAGCGAGCAACTGGTCACCTTGATGGTCGGTCGCGAACTGGGTGAACACATCGACATGGGGCCGCGCAAGATCGGCGCTCCGGCGCTGACGGTCAACGGCCTGACGCGTTCGGACAAAGTCCGCGACGTCTCCTTCGAAGTGCGTGCCGGGGAGATTTTCGGCATTTCCGGATTGATCGGGGCAGGGCGCACGGAATTGCTGCGGCTGATATTCGGTGCCGATGCTGCCGACAGCGGCACCATCGCGCTCGGCTCGCCGGCCAAGGTCGTGAGTGTCCGCTCGCCAGTGGATGCCGTACGCAACGGCATTGCGCTGATCACCGAGGATCGCAAGGGCGAAGGGCTGCTGCTCAGTCAGTCGATCAGCGCCAACATCGCCTTGGGCAACATGCCGGAAATCTCCAGTGGTGGTTTCGTCAACAACGGCGACGAAATCTCCCTGGCGCAGCGTCAGATCGAAGCCATGCGTATCCGCAGCTCGAGCCCTACGCAGCTGGTCTCGGAACTGTCCGGCGGCAATCAGCAGAAGGTCGTGATCGGTCGCTGGCTGGAGCGCGACTGTTCGGTGCTGCTGTTCGACGAGCCGACTCGCGGGATTGATGTCGGCGCCAAGTTCGATATTTACGGTTTGCTCGGCGAGTTGACCCGCCAGGGCAAGGCATTGGTCGTGGTGTCCAGTGACTTGCGTGAGTTGATGCTGATCTGCGACCGGATCGGCGTGCTCTCGGCGGGACGCCTGATCGACACCTTCGAGCGCGACAGCTGGACCCAGGATGATTTGCTTGCCGCCGCTTTCGCCGGCTACCAGAAACGTGATGCGTTGCTCAATGAAGCAGCGCCTAGGGATCTCCCATGAAAACTGCATCTTCTGCCAGTAAACGTAGTGGCAATTTCTTTGGCCTGGGTACTTATCTGGGCCTGGCCGGTGCCTTGCTGGCGATGATTGCGCTGTTCTCGGTCCTGAGCAGCCATTTCCTCTCGTACAACACCTTCAGCACGCTGGCCAACCAGATTCCCGACCTGATGGTGCTGGCGGTGGGCATGACCTTTGTGCTGATCATCGGCGGCATCGATTTGTCCGTCGGCTCGGTCCTCGCGCTGGCCGCATCGACGGTCAGCGTTGCGATTCTCGGCTGGGGCTGGAGCGTTTTGCCAGCGGCGCTGCTCGGCATGGCGGTGGCGGCTCTGGCCGGCACCATCACTGGCTCGATCACCGTGGCCTGGCGGATTCCGTCGTTCATCGTCTCCCTCGGCGTGCTGGAAATGGCCCGCGGTGTGGCGTATCAGATGACCGGGTCGCGCACTGCCTACATTGGCGATGCGTTCGCCTGGCTGTCGAATCCGATCGCGTTCGGCATTTCCCCGTCGTTCATCATCGCTTTGTTGGTGATCTTCATCGCTCAGGCAGTTTTGACCCGCACGGTTTTCGGCCGCTACCTGATCGGCATCGGCACCAACGAAGAAGCCGTGCGGCTGGCCGGGATCAATCCCAAGCCCTACAAGATTCTGGTGTTCAGCCTTATGGGGCTGCTGGCGGGCATTGCCGCTCTGTTTCAGATTTCGCGTCTGGAGGCGGCTGACCCGAACGCGGGTTCGGGCCTGGAACTGCAAGTGATCGCGGCGGTGGTTATTGGCGGTACCAGCCTGATGGGTGGACGCGGTTCGGTGATCAGCACTTTCTTTGGTGTGTTGATCATTTCCGTGCTCGCGGCCGGTCTCGCGCAGATTGGTGCGACGGAGCCGACCAAGCGCATCATCACCGGTGCGGTAATCGTTATCGCTGTGGTGCTCGACACCTATCGCAGTCAACGCGCCAGTCGCCGGGGCTGAACCATGGCAACGATCAAGGATGTAGCGGCGCT
>Ga0209281_1000946_pt1 | contig 23684 bp, 18 predicted proteins | sample MedtruBG_FD_187514 | JGI IMG/M metagenome (GOLD analysis project Ga0209281, IMG submission 187514) | Root nodule microbial communities of legume samples collected from California, USA - Medicago truncatula BG (SPAdes) (version 2) | ecosystem: Host-associated > Plants > Roots > Nodule | place... | reverse complement strand
TTGCCGCCTCAATGCCACTCGAATTATTTAGAGTTCGTACCCGAACGTTATCCGCACCGGGCCGCGTGCCTGAAACATCTTATAAGCGGGTTAACTCACTCATTTTGCAGATTTGAACTAAGGACACCTCAATGAACAGAGAGGGGATTTTAAAACACATACCCTGGATGCTGCTGGGAATACTCGGCGCGTCCTGCCTGGGCGTGGTTGCGCTGCGCCGTGGCGAACACATCAGCGCGCTGTGGATCATCGTCGCCTCGGTGGCGGTGTATCTGGTGGCTTACCGTTATTACAGCCTGTACATCGCCACCAAGGTGATGAAGCTGGACGCCTTCCGCGCGACGCCGGCGGTGGTCAATAACGACGGCCTGAACTACGTGCCAACCAACAAAAACGTGCTGTTCGGCCACCACTTCGCCGCCATTGCCGGGGCTGGCCCACTGGTGGGCCCGGTGCTGGCAGCGCAGGTCGGCTACCTGCCCGGCACGCTGTGGCTGCTGGGCGGCGTGGTGCTGGCGGGGGCGGTGCAGGACTTTATGGTGCTGTTCATTTCCTCGCGCCGCAACGGCGCTTCGCTTGGCGAGATCATCAAAAAGGAAATGGGCCCGGTACCGGGGACCATCGCGCTGTTTGGCTGCTTCCTGATCATGATCATCATCCTGGCGGTGCTGGCCCTGATCGTGGTGAAAGCGCTGGCGGAAAGCCCGTGGGGCGTGTTCACCGTCTGTTCCACCGTGCCGATTGCCCTGTTTATGGGCGTTTACATGCGCTTCCTGCGTCCTGGACGGGTGGGCGAAGTGTCGATCATTGGCATCGTGCTGCTGGTAGCTTCCATCTGGTTCGGCGGCGTGATTGCCCACGATCCGTACTGGGGCCCGGCGCTGACCTTTAAAGACACCACCATCACCTATACGCTGATTGGTTATGCGTTCGTTTCCGCCCTGCTGCCGGTCTGGCTGATCCTGGCGCCGCGCGACTATCTGGCGACCTTCCTGAAAATTGGCGTTATCGTCGGGCTGGCGATTGGCATCGTGATCCTCAACCCTGAGCTGAAAATGCCGGCGATCACCCAGTTTGTCGACGGGACAGGCCCGGTGTGGAAAGGCTCGGTGTTCCCGTTCCTGTTCATTACCATCGCCTGTGGCGCCGTGTCCGGCTTCCATGCGTTGATCGCCTCCGGCACCACACCGAAGCTGCTGGCCAATGAAAAAGACGCGCGCTTTATCGGTTACGGCGCGATGCTGATGGAGTCCTTCGTGGCCATCATGGCGTTGGTGGCGGCTTCGATTATCGAGCCGGGCCTGTACTTCGCCATGAACACCCCGCCGGCAGCACTGGGCATCACCATGCCTGACCTGCACCGTTTGGGTACCGAAGATGCGCCGATGATCATGGCGTCACTGAAAGATGTGACCGCCCACGCGGCGGCGACCGTCAGCTCATGGGGCTTTGTCATCAGCCCGGAACAGATCCTGCAGACCGCCAAGGACATCGGCGAGCCTTCGGTGCTGAACCGCGCCGGTGGCGCACCTACGCTGGCAGTGGGTATCGCCCACGTGTTCCACCAGATCATTCCTGGTGCCAACATGGGCTTCTGGTACCACTTCGGTATTCTGTTTGAAGCACTGTTTATTCTGACCGCGCTGGATGCCGGTACCCGTTCCGGCCGCTTTATGCTGCAGGACCTGTTGGGCAACTTCGTGCCGTTCCTGAAGAAAACCGACTCGCTGGTGGCCGGTATTGTCGGCACCGCCGGCTGCGTGGGCCTGTGGGGTTACCTGTTGTATCAAGGGGTGGTCGATCCGCTCGGCGGCGTGAAGAGCCTGTGGCCGCTGTTCGGCATCTCCAACCAGATGCTGGCCGCCGTGGCGCTGGTGTTGGGTACCGTGGTGCTGATTAAGATGAAGCGCACCCAATACATTTGGGTCACCGTGCTGCCGGCGGTATGGCTGCTGATTTGTACCACTTACGCCCTGGGTCTGAAGCTGTTCAGCGACAACCCTCAGTTGGAAGGCTTCTTCTTCCAGGCCGGTGAGTACAAGCGCAAAATCGCCGAAGGCGGTGCCGAGCTGACCGCTCAGCAAGTGGCTAACATGAACCATATCGTGGTGAACAACTACACCAACGCCGGGCTGAGCATTCTGTTCCTGCTGGTGGTGTACAGCATCATCTTCTACGGGGTGAAAACCGCCATGGCGGCGCATAAAAACCCGAACCGCAGCGACCAGGAAACGCCGTACGTGCCGGTGCCTGAAGAAGCGCCCTCCAACGGCGTAACTGAGGGGGACGTCAAAGTTTCACCGCAGCACTGATGGTGATTTAACGGATACCCTGCATAATGAAAGCTGTTATGCAGGGTAATTTTTTGGGGAGAAGGCGATGTTCGGAAATCTCGGCCAGGCGGGGAAATACCTCGGTCAGGCAGCGCGCATGTTAGTGGGCGTGCCCGACTACGATACCTACGTCCAGCACATGAAAGACAACCACCCGGACAAACCGGTGATGACCTATAAAGAGTTTTTCCGCGAACGCCAGCAGGCCCGCTACGGTGGGGACGGCAAAGGCGGCATGCGCTGCTGTTAATAAGGACCCGTAATGAAACCCATCGCAGTCACCATTCTGACCGGCTTTTTGGGCGCCGGTAAAACCACTCTGCTACGCCATATTCTCAACGCCGAGCACGGCTACAAGATTGCGGTAATCGAAAACGAATTCGGCGAAGTGCCGATCGACAATGCGCTGATTGGCGACCGCGCCAGCCGCATCACCACCCTGAGCAACGGCTGCATCTGCTGCAGCAAATCCAACGAACTGGCCGATGCGCTGCTGGACTTGCTGGACGGCGTAGACCAGGGCCAGTTGGCGTTCGATCGATTGATCATCGAATGCACCGGCATGGCCGATCCCGGCCCAATCACCCAGACCTTTTTCTCGCACGAGATCCTCTGCGAACGCTTCCTGCTGGACGGCATCATCACCCTGGTGGACGCCGCACATGCTGACCAACAACTGACCCAGTTCAGCATCGCGCAGGCGCAGGTGGGCTACGCCGACCGCATTCTGCTGACCAAAACCGACGTGGCACCGGACTGCGAAGCGCTGATCCAACGCCTGCAGCAGATGAACGCCCGCGCACCGGTGTATAAAGTGACGCACGGCGATATCGATCTCAGCGTACTGTTCGACATCGAAGGCTTTGTGCTGAACGACAAGCTGACCCTGACGCCGCCGACGCCGCTGTTCCGCCGCATTCCGCAAGCGCAAAACAACATTGGCTCGATCGTGGTGTACCACGACCAGCCGCTGGAGCTGATGCAGATTTCCGAAGTGATGGAAGGCCTGCTGCTGGAATACGCCGACAGCCTGCTGCGTTATAAGGGCATTTTGTCGATCAAGGACGAGCCGCGCCGGCTGTTATTCCAGGGCGTACAACGGCTGTATAACGCCGACTGGGATCGCGAGTGGCTGCCGGAGGAAGAGCGCCGCAGCACCTTGGTGTTTATTGGCGTAGATTTGCCGGAGGAGACGATTCGCCAGCGGTTTGCCGAGTTGGGTTGATAGAGTCCTTTCGAGTTAAGTGGCGCAGTCTGAAGTGCCATCATAGGTTGCGCTGCGAAGACAGAACAGCAGTGGCATGCTAAAATATGAGCAATGACTGAGGATGCCAAAATGCCGCAAAGATCTCTCGTTAGTGTTGCACGTTATGTCCATAAACTCGCAAAAGATCATGAAATTACAGATTACCGCGACGGCATTAGCCGTATGGCGGTTGCCATTACTGGTCTGGCTGACGACACCGTCGAATTGGATGACGTTGAACAACTCATGGTTAATCTTAAACGCAAAGGTGTGCTTACCAAGTCTGAAATACTTAGCCTTCAGGGTCGTTACTTCCTTGAACAAAGGAATGCCCGCAAGAAATTAACAACATGATTTTTGACCCGTTCGGCGACTTTGATGCTGCTGGCTATCTTCAGAATACCCTGCACCTCAAAGAACCGGCTGAAATAAAAAAGTCTGAACATCTCTCTTTCGAATTAAGTATCGAAGATGCCCTCAGTTATCTCGCCCAAACAAAGCACATCAACTACTCGTCTGTTCTTAAAGTTCACGAAATTCTTTTCTCTGACTTCTATCCTTGGGCGGGAAAGGATCGAAATGAACTAGTTCCTCATCTGGCCGTCTTCAAAGGCTCAGAGAAAAATTCGCGCCATACTGTCTTTGAGCGACCTGATTCTATTCGTCTGGCCGTTGATTATGCACTGCGACTCGCAGTGGACAAGGAACGCTTCAGGGAACGGCCAGGGGAGGTTATGGGATTATTGGCTTTTGCGCATCCCTTTCTTGACGGCAATGGCCGTACTATTTTGCTGGTGTTTATGGAACTCAGCTTCCGTGCCGGATTCACCATTAACTGGCCAGAGAGCAATAAAAATGACTATCTCCAGGCTTTGACTGACAAGATAAACGCCCCTTCTCAGAGACATCTTGACCATTATCTGCAGCCTTTTGTCGTCGACATATCAAGCCGTGATGACTGGCCGACCATCATCGGAGGGATAAAAGGGCTGGATGGCTTAGATAAAGAAAATATCTCCTACGGCAGTCTGGATGATCCTGAAATTCAAAAAATTTATATGACGTACCGTGGGAAATAATAAAACCCGCCTCCCCCTTACCCCTTCTGAAAATAAGGCCCCCCCGCTACCGAATCACGCAGGATCAGGCTGGCCGGGAAGGTGGGCCGTTTGCTCAGCTCGCCGCCGTCCAGCATCGACACCAACCGATTGATGGTTTCCTTGATCATATCGGTTACCGGCATTTTCATGCTGGAGAGCGAAGGGATGGTATAAGGCGCCAGCGGGATGTCATCAAAACCAATCACCGAAACGGCGGACGGCACCGGAATTTGGCGCTCCGTCAACCGCTTGATAGCGCCGATAGCCATCTCGTCGTTGCTGGCGACAATGGCGCTGAAAGCGCTGCCGCTGGCCACCAGCGTATCAACCGCCGCCATGCCGCTTTGCGCATTCCACTTCCCCTCGACAATCAGGGCGCTATTGACGGCAATACCCTGCTCCGCCAACGCGGCTTTATAGCCGGAAAGCCGCTCCAGCCCGGTGGGCGAATCCAGCGAACCGGTGATGAAAGCGATATCGCGGTGCCCCTGTTCGATCAGGTGCCCCACCGCCGCCGCGCTGGTGGCGTGCTGATCGCTGAAGATGCAGTAGCTGTCGTTCAGCCTTAACCGACGGTTGATCACCAGGATCGGCTGTTTGTGCTGGGAAATGATCTCGTCCATTTCCGCAATCGACAGAAAGCGCGGGTAGATGATCACGCCGTCGCAGCGCAGGTCCAACAGGAATTGAATAGCGGCCTTTTCTTCTTCGGCGGTGTGCTTGCCGTCCGCCAGGATCAGTTGGCGGCCGTGCTCTTCCATGATGCGCGCCGACTGGAACATCAGCTCGCTGAAATAGTTGCCGCTGTACAGCGTGTTGGTGACCACCAGCCCGATGGTCTGAGTGGTTTTGGTGGCGAGGTTGCGCGCCAGCAGATTGGGCCGATAGCCGGTCTCGGCGATGGCTTTCTCTACCCGTTCGCGCTTCTCCGGGCCCACATAGCCGCTGCCGGATAACACGCGGGACACCGTCGCTTTCGAAACGCCGGCCCTTTTTGCCACCTCAAGTATTGTTGCCATCTCTGCGCCGTCAAAATCCAGGGTTCCGCGCAGTCTACCCAAGACGCCCCGCCTTTGGAATGTTTTCGCGCCTGCCGTTGCCGCCCTCCCTAGCCTTAAAGTGACTGACTTCACGAAATGAAAAACCAAAAAATCATAATTCTTGCCAGAGTTAAAACAGATCAGCATGATTTTGTGAAACCGGTTTCTTGTGGGCGTTTCATTGACATGGAACGGCGGATCGCCCAGGCGCGTACTTATACCCTAAATAATTGGAGCGGCATCACAACAAAACCAAGGGTTTTGTTGAACAGCGCTTGCGCTGGCCCCAACGGGGCGAGGCTTTGCCGAGTAACGCGGCCAGCGAGTCTCATCCCGATGAACTTACTCAAGTAAGTGATTCGGGTGAGTGACAAATCTGTCGGGAACAGATTTGAACGCTGCTTGCAGCGGCCCCGAAGGGGGAAGACCCACGATGGGTCTTATAACGCAGCCAACACAGATGCAGCTTCAAGTATGACGGGTATACCCATAATCTAAGAGACGATACTCCATGCCGAAGAACTACACAGAGATCTCGCACGCCATCGTGGATGCGTTGGGCGGCCGCGCGAACGTCGAAGCCGTTACGCACTGCATGACCCGCCTGCGATTCGTGGTGAAAGACAAGGCGCTGATCGACACGCCAAGACTCAAAGCGATTAGCGGCGTGATGGGCGTGGTGCACAGCGGCGAGCAGTGCCAGGTGATCATCGGCAACGAAGTGTCGAAAGCCTATCAGGCGGTGCTGGCGCTCGGCATGCCGGGTAACGCTCCTGCCGCCGCGCCGGCAAAACGTAAAATCACCCTGAAAAGCATTGGCGCCGGCATTCTCGACGCGCTGGTCGGCACCATGTCGCCGCTGATCCCGGCCATCATCGGCGGTTCGATGGTGAAGCTGCTGGCGATGATGCTGGATATGGCCGGCGTGTTCGAAAAAGGCTCGTCGACGCTGATCATCCTCAATGTGATTGGCGACGGCGCGTTCTTCTTCCTGCCGGTGATGGTCGCCGCGTCGGCCGCCCTTAAATTCAAAACCAACATGTCGCTGGCGATCGCCATTGCCGGTGTGCTGTTGCACCCTAACTTTATCGATCTGATGGCCAAGGCGGCGCAGGGCCAGGCGGTGGAGTTCGCCTACATTCCGGTGACGGCGGTGAAATACACCTACACGGTGATCCCGGCGCTGGTGATGACCTGGATCCTGTCGTATATCGAACGATGGGTCGATCGCATCACCCCGGCGGTAACCAAGAACTTCCTTAAGCCGATGCTGATTGTGCTGATCGCCGCGCCGATCGCAATTGTGTTGATCGGCCCGTTGGGCATCTGGATCGGCAGCGGTATCTCGGCGCTGGTGTATACCGTGCATGGCTATTTGGGCTGGCTTTCCGTCGCCATTATGGGGGCGATCTGGCCGCTGCTGGTGATGACCGGCATGCACCGCGTCTTCACCCCGACCATCATTCAGACCATCGCCGAAACCGGCAAAGAGGGCATGGTGATGCCTTCGGAGATTGGCGCCAACCTGTCGCTCGGCGGCTCTTCGCTGGCGGTGGCGTTCAAAACCAAGAACCGCGAGCTGCGCCAGACCGCCTTGGCTGCCGCCGCTTCCGCCATTGTGGCGGGCATTTCCGAACCGGCGCTGTACGGCGTGGCGGTGCGGCTCAAACGCCCATTAATCGCCAGCCTGATCAGCGGCTTTATCTGCGGCGCCGTCGCCGGCATTGGCGGATTAGCCAGCCATTCGATGGCTTCACCCGGCCTGTTCACCAGCGTGCAGTTCTTTGACCCGTCGAACCCGATGAGCATTGTCTGGGTCGGCGGCGTGATGGTGCTTTCCGTGGTGCTGTCATTCGTGCTCACGCTGCTGTTGGGCTTTGAAGATATTCCGGAAAGCGAAGAGGCCCCAACGACAACCGCGCCTGCGGCCAATACCGCTAACGCTACCCATTAACACACTATTTTTTACCCTACATAATTGGTGTTGCATCACGGCGGCAAGGCCGTACATCCCCAGGAGCTTAGTCAGCTAAGTGACTGGGGTGTGCGACAAATCTGTCAGGAACAGATTTGAACGCTGCTTGCAGCGGCCCCGAAGGGGCAAGACCCACGGATGGGTCTTGTAACGCAGCCAACACAGATGCAACTTCAAGTATGACGGGTAATTGAGGATTGCATGTCTGATTCAACATTCCCGCAAGGGTTTTTATGGGGCGGCGCCTTAGCCGCCAACCAGTCGGAAGGGGGCTATCGCGAGGGTGGCAAAGGGCTGACCACGGTTGACATGATCCCGCATGGCCCCAACCGCATGCCGGTAAAGCTTGGCCTGGAGAAGCGCTTTACCCTGCGCGAAGACGAGTTTTACCCCAGCCACGACGCGATTGATTTTTACCACCGCTACCGCGATGACATCGCGCTGATGGCGGAGATGGGCTTTAGCGTGTTCCGCACCTCCATCGCCTGGAGCCGGATTTACCCGAACGGCGACGAGCTGACGCCCAACCCGGAAGGCATCGCCTTCTACCGCAGCCTGTTCAAAGAGTGCCGCAAATACGGCATCGAACCGCTAGTGACGCTGTGCCATTTCGACGTGCCGATGCACCTGGTGACCGAATACGGCTCCTGGCGCAGCCGCAAAATGGTGGAGTTTTTCACCCGCTATGCCCGCACCTGCTTCGAAGCCTTCGACGGGCTGGTGAAGTATTGGCTCACCTTCAACGAGATCAACATTGTGCTGCACAGCCCGTTCTCCGGCGCAGGATTGGTGTTTGAGGCGGGCGAGAACCCCGAGCAGGTAAAATACCAGGCCGTACACCACGAACTGGTAGCCAGTGCGCTGGCAACCCGCATCGCCCACGAGGTGAACCCCGCCAACCAGGTGGGCTGCATGCTGGCCGGCGGCAATTTTTACCCCTGGTCCAGCAAGCCGGAAGACGTGTGGGCCGCGCTGGAGAAAGACCGCGAGAACCTGTTCTTTATCGACGTGCAGGCCCGTGGTGCCTACCCTGCTTACTCTGCCCGGGTGTTCCGCGAGAAAGGCGTGAGCATTGCGATGGAGGAAGGTGACGCCGAGATCCTGAAGAACACCGTCGATTTTGTCTCCTTCAGCTATTACGCCTCGCGCTGCGCGTCTGCCGATATGAACGACAACAACAGCAGCGCCGCCAACGTGGTGAAATCCCTGACCAACCCGCATATCCCGCGCAGCGACTGGGGCTGGGGCATCGACCCGTTGGGTTTGCGCATCACCATGAACATGATGTACGACCGCTACCAAAAACCGCTGTTCCTGGTGGAAAACGGCCTGGGCGCACACGACGAGTTCAATGCCGCAGGCGAGATAGAGGACGATTACCGCATCAGCTACCTGCGGGAGCACATCCGCGCCATGGCCGACGCCATCGCCGACGGCGTGCCGGTGATGGGCTACACCACCTGGGGCTGCATTGACCTGGTGGCGGCATCGACCGGGGAAATGAGCAAACGCTACGGCCTGGTTTACGTCGACCGCGACGACCACGGCAACGGTACCCTCGCCCGCACGCGCAAGAAATCTTTCTGGTGGTACAAGCAGGTGATTGCCAGTAATGGGGGGGATTTGGGGTAATGGGGGGACATTGACGAAACACTAAAGGAGTTTGTCGCCTGGCTATGCATCCCCACTGCAAATATAGTCAGGCCAACTTAGAGTTTGAATATTGCTCTTGATCATCTCTGGTAACCAGTTTAAAGAATTTTCCCCCTTCTTTCTAAAACCACACTCCCATAATTCGAATACTCGCCACCCCGCTTCCAGCAATTGCATCTTGACGCGGATATCACGTTGTTTATTCGATGCAAGTTTTTTAATCCAAAACTCAGGACGGGTTGATGGAGTAGTAGCATAACGGCATCCTTCATGTCGATGCCAGAAGCAACCATGCACTAAGATGCACAGTTTATACTTGGGAAGAACAATATCTGGCTTGCCGGGTAAGTCCGCAATGTGCAGTCTGAACCGGAACCCTTGTTCATGAAGGTACTTACGCACGAGTATTTCTGGCTGCGTATTCTTGCTTTTGATGCCTGACATCATTCTAGATCGTGTTTTAGGGTCAACAATATCCATGATGCTTCCTGTTTGCGTCTCTTCCTGGTATCCTGGCTACCTGACTAAAATCACAAATAGAACTCATGAGTACAACTTCGTTACCGATACCAATTGTTGACCTTTTTGCAGGACCTGGTGGGCTAGGTGAAGGCTTCTCTGCGCTGAACAATGGTGAGACCTTCCAGATAGCGGTCTCAGCCGAGAAAGATCCTATTGCTCACAAAACTCTCCGTCTCCGCGCCTTCTTCCGACTTCTCTGTAGTAGTAAACCAGAGAAGCTGGATGACTACTATCGCTTCTGCAATGGTCAAACAGAGGAACCTTATAGCGCTGAGACCGAAGAGCTTTGGAATAAAGCAGGTGAAGAAGCCATGTGCATAGAAATCGGCAGCGTCGATGGAAATGCTACTCTTGATGCTTCAATTAAAACAGCATTAGATAAACGTTCCCCTGAAGAGCCCTGGGTGCTAATTGGTGGGCCACCTTGTCAAGCGTATTCACTGGTAGGTAGAGCCAGAAACAAGGGTAAAGCTGACTACAAGGCAGAAGATGATCATCGCCATTTTCTCTATCGCGAATACCTGAGGATCATACAAAACTACCAACCTGATATTTTTGTCATGGAGAATGTCAAAGGAATTCTCTCGTCGACTATCAACGGTCAAAAAATATTCCATGAGATCCTCAAAGATCTTGCCAATCCAAATGCTGCCTTGGGAGCAGCGAAAAAAGGTCAGCGCTATCACATAGTGTCACTTGTCAGTGATCAAGTATTTAGTGATGGTGATGATCCAAACCAGCTGGATCTATCGAAATATATCATTCGTGCTGAAGACTTTGGCATACCGCAGGCTCGCCATAGAGTCATATTGTTAGGGATTCGAGAAGATCGCTATCAAGGTAAGTTGCCCAAGTTGTCCTACCAAAACTCAGTATCAGTCAAAGATGCTATTGGAGGTCTCCCTGCTTTGAGAAGTTTGTTAAGCAAAGAAAAGGACTCCAATACTTTATGGGCAGAGTTGGTTGGCAAGGAACTGCAAACACTGACAGAAGTCGCGTCGACATCTGACGGTACCGTAAAAGATTTAGCCCCATATCTGCAAAAAACCTCTGCCAGTATAGGTTGCGTCCTAGCAACAGGAAGTACAAGGCTGCCTAAAAAAACCGGTGTTTCTGGACAAACAGGACACGAATACCTTAATGAATGGCTATTAGACGATCGCTTAAATGTCTGGCTTAACCATGAAACTCGTGGCCATCGTATCGACGATCTGGGACGTTACGGTTATGCCGCAACCTTCGCTTCTGTCTACAACCGATCGCCCAAGGGACATAAGGAATTTAATTTGCCAGGGCTAGCCCCTGCCCATAAGAACTGGGAGTCAGGCAAGTTTTCGGACAGATTTAGAGTACAAATCAAAGATCATCCGTCGACAACGATTACTAGCCACATATCCAAGGATGGACACTATTTCATCCATTATGACCCGGTACAGTGCAGAAGTTTGACAGTACGAGAAGCTGCTCGATTACAGACTTTCCCAGACAACTACTTTTTTCAGGGCGGTCGAACTCAACAGTATCACCAGGTCGGGAATGCGGTGCCACCACTTTTGGCGAATCAAATTGCTGATATAGTTGCTGAAATTCTTCATAGTAGAGAACTGTTAGTATAATACTTATAGAGTCAGACTCTGGCTCTATAAGAGCAACTATCCTGCTTAGTCCTACGATAGGGAAACAGTAGCGAAAATTTAAAAATTACTCGTTATAAAAGCAATTTTGTGGTTTCAAAATGGCAGCTATAATTCATTCACTATTCTTTCCACCAGTTAAAGTAACCAAATTAAATAATTAACATTGAAATAAATTTACCACTCACTCATCCATCTTTATAACATCACAATACGAATCTGGATGCTGGCATAAAAATTTAAAAAAAATTAGTTTAAAAAATCATAACACATTGATTTACAAATAAAATTTTCTATAGAAAAGGGATAAATTAATTTATCGCATAAAATTTCTGGCAGACCATTTCTTACCTGTATGAATAATAGTAATATATAGTTACATTTAATGGTTTTAGTTTGGACTTCATTCGTAGCCCTACTTGTGGGGGACTCACCCACTTATGCGTTATTTTTAAACTATAACCTCTTTTTGGCTCCGTCACCGAACCACCATCGCCATGAGGAAGCAACTAACATGCAGGAACAACGCCAGCCCAAAACAAATGGAAATGTTGCCAGAATGAGTCGGTATCTGCCATTCTCTGTGTCACATGAGCAGATATATGAAGAATATCAAACTGATGAAGATGCCCTATCATTAGATACAGAAGCACTTAAATATATTCTTTCGGCACTAAAAGCAGGAGCTCGGTGTATCGTGCTTACAGGTGATGCTGGCCATGGAAAAACACATTTATGTCGTAAGCTACTCAGTGAGTATTTGGGTTATGGAGTAACAGAAAGTAGGAAATTACTACTATCTAAGTGTGATGGAGGATCTATTATCTCTCCTGTCGTGCCAAATATTCGAACAGTTCTAAGGGTTCACAAAGATTTCTCGGAAATAGACCCTGATAGTGCGGCAAAATTTCTAGAAGAGCACGGAAATTCACAGGGAGAATCCCTCGTACTTTGTGCAAATGAAGGACGGTTACGTGCCATTATTAACTCCCCCCTAGCTGGAACGGTTTGTTCCGAACTCAAAGATCTATTTAAACAAACTTTTGAGACTGGCCTCTCATCCACCGATAACCACCTACACATAGTTAATCTCAATTTTCAGTCGATTTCAGCCCACAAAAATAATGGTTCAGAAAGCTTAGTCAGAAGAACTCTAGGGCATTGGATTGGAGATGGTAGGCGTTGGACATCTAGCTGTAACTCTTGTGTTTTAGAACTAAAATGTCCAATCCGAAAAAATAGGGAGCTATTAGGTGAGGATAGTGCCAATTCTCAAGTTCGTATTAACAAAATAGAAAGGTTCTTCTCAACCGTCGAACGTCTGGGACATGTTATCACCATTCGTGAAATGTTGATGCTGGTTGCATATATCATTACAGGCGGCCTGACTTGTGAGGATGTCAGAAGAAAAAATAGTCGTTCTCCAGAACCAGGATGGCAAAGCGAGTATGTATTCTATAATCTTCTTTTTTGTCGTCCTAAAGAGATACCAGAAGATCGGCTCTTTAGAGGAATCCCTATTCTTGAGGATATTAGTAAACTTGATCCAGGTAAAATTGCAAGACGCGTTGTCGATGACAAATTACTAAATGGAGAGGAAGTTTATCCAATAGGTCAATTAGATTTACTGTACAGAATTAATTTTGGAAATAATAAAAAGATCATTGATGCCGCAAATGGGATAGACGAAGTGATTGGTACGCCTCAAAGTCGAACCGACCTATCACGAGAAGCTGAATATGTTAAACGAGTTGTTGCTGGTCTTAGAAGACGCTCATTTTTTGATAATGATACAGATGCCAAGGATATGCTTTCGCGATTAGGCTTCCAGTATGGAGACGATTTTTTAGAAATGCTCGAAGGAGAAATGAAACCGCAGGCCAAACTCAGGATGAAAAATCTTGTAGTCGCAGGGTTACATGGAATCCAAGGACTTCGTCTTTCATCGACAGAAACAACATTATTTCTAGTTGATCCTGCATTTGGAAGAGCAAGTGCAGATGCCGCAATCATAGCGCGGCAAATTCCCATTAGAGATATTAACTTACTTTCTGAAAAAAATGCATGGAACAACCAAGAAACTAAATGGTTACTTGCAGACTCAGTTGATTGGTTAGACCGAAGAATCGTTATCCGTATAGATGATAGATCTGAAGAGCCACTTAACATTGCCCTCGATTTGATGGCTTTCGAGTGTGTTATTCGTTCTGCATCAGGTTTCATCTCCGAAGGCTTCTATGCTCATGAGATGAAGAGAATTAGAGCTTTCCTAGGAAAACTTGCCGAACGCGATCGAACCGACAGCACACAAATATCCTTATTTATGAATGGGAAAGTCAGCAGTGTATCTTTAGATATGGGCGTAATCCAAGTGAGTGGGGGAGCTTAATTTAAATGTCAGATATAAAGGCACCAGTGGTTTCATTAGAGGTTTTTGGAGGAATATTCGATATCGACGGTGCTGGTCAGTATCCCGGCATTGAACTTCTCAATTTTATTCTTTGTTCACCTGATGGATTAAAACCAACGGAAGGCAGAATATTAATTCAACGTTCAGCGCATGATTTTTCGAGAAGACTCATTCGTGATGAAACATTACTAGAAGAAGAAAAACGTAATGTTCTCTTGGATCTGCACTCAGAGCAAGCAATATCGAAACTTCTCAGATCATTAGAGCTAGAGCTCCCCAATCTCGTAAAATCAAAAAGTTGGGAAAGAACACATTTCTTCCCCTTTACCAGATCTCTTGTACATTGGGATGCTAGGACGAGAAGGGGGAAAGAGCAAATACTTCTGGAGAGAAGATATTTTCGTGGTGCTGGAGCATATGCATTTATTATTTTGAGAGCAGATCAAGATCTTAATCGACTAAAAAGAATTTGTGAAGGGTTTCAATATCTTTATCCAAATAATGATGAATCACCACTCGAAATGCTCGCAAAAACTCTACGAGATGCAGGCATAACTGACAAAGAGCCGGTAGCAGATGAAGTAGCCTACTCAACCTCTAATAAACTGAAGCACGATGATTGGGAAGAACTTTATCGCAACGGTGTTGATAATATTCTCAGTTATCATTCTGCTTCAGTAGTTGACCGTGTCCGTTCCTTAGTGACCTGGACAGGTATATGGTCTGTCATAATGATGGCTGGAAGAGCAGAAACGGCTGTTGCGTGCAAAGTAACTGGGTTTATTCTGGATTGCGCAAGTACTCATCCTCAGCTCAGACGGGCATCGCAAAAAAATTATAAAACCCAATTAATTAACATAGACAAAGCAACGACGCTGAAAGCGACAGAATTAAATGGCGAGCTAAGTGCTCAGCAACTTGGGAAAATTAGAGGATTCTTTGGAAATACGGCAGTTTCATGTGGCATTGGGAATGCCTGGAAAGGTAGAAGGCATTTCACGCTACGCCTCGAATCGATAGATGCCTTAGTTATGGCCGGTATTGCTTGTGGAGATGAAATCGAGTTTGAAAATTTCATGACCGATTGGTTATATCATCATTGTCGCCTCATTATTGGAAGAAATGCAGCTAGCTCTGAGAATCTTCTCAACGATCTCGATGCCACTATCTTTGAAGAAAACGAACGTTCACTAGCAGAACAGATGCTTACAGCCGGAATGCTAAAAATGTATTCTGATGCAACACGGATGGTTTCTTATGGGGGTGATAAATGAATAGTTGGATTTTAGCATCAGTTGCTGTAGAGCTTGTAGTTAATTCATTTGAAAGCGAAGCGAATTCTAAACATCGATGTTTCCGAGTAAAAAACCTTCTCAAAGAAGAGGCACAGCAATTTGTTCAATTGTGGGAAAATCGGGTGGTATCTACTGAACTGAAAGATGTTAAACTTGTTGTCGCAAGTTCCTTAGGTGGAGAAATTCCCTCATCTTATATAGCTGAAGAAGGTAAATCAATCACCTTCTACCGTAATCACAACGAATCTGGACTGGTTTATTTAGAAACAGAAGATCAGAGTGATGCTCAAGGACTTCAAAACTTTTTCACTCTCAGAGATAGCAATTTTCTTGATGCAAGTTTTGACACTGCTGCAGGAAGTTACAACTCAGTATTTAAACTTATATCTGCGATAGCATGGAAGAGCCTAGGGAAATCTACCGCTCCCCCTTCAATGATGCTCTCTCGACTTGAAGAGCTAATCCAGCTCATCCATCCAGAAATTGAACCTATTCCGGTGCGTAAATTCATTAAATACTGCTATCATGTGGCATTAGATTGGAGTAACCATGAACATGCTGTTGATGAATCAAAAGCAGATGAATTGATAGGGAAATTATTATGGCATCTAGACATATTTCCAGATAAAAATTGGCGTGATGCAGGTTCAGAAGGGAAAACTCGCAGACGGCTAGAGTTAAATATACGCTACTCTGATCTACGAACAACAAATGGAGAAGCTGATCCATTAGCCTTAATCGAGCTTGTTAAACGCAAGGTATTTGTTAAAGAAAATGGAGATAAATATTCCAATAATGAGAACGAACTATGGAAGAACCTTTGCGAAGAATATATTAACAACCAAACTAACAATATATTATCAAAGATTCCATACGAAATTTTCATGCAACTATTCCAAAAAGATAGCACTGGAACAAAATTAGGGGAAAAAGTCCGCTTAGAAATAGAAAGTGCAGACATCAAACGACTATGTGAATTGGAAGTAATGGATATAATTCCAGGTCTGAATCAGAAACAACAATCAGATGCAGAACGGTTTTTGACTACTTTAGCCAAGGAAGGGCAACCTGCTTTGGCAGATCTCATCAGCTCACGAACACGACGGATGCTCGAGAGAGTGGCTTATCCTCGACCTCACGAATGTGAAAATCCACTCGTAGAGACTGTAAGGCAACTCCAGCGTTTCAAACAATCTAGTGATAATGATAATATCGTAACAGTAAGTATAGAATTCGCTGGAGAAAGGGATTCATTAGCACCATCGGTAGGGCTGTTTAGTTTCCTCTATGGTTCAACTCTAAAAACTATCTCAGAAGCAAGCCAAGCTGCTGATTGTAAATATGAACTCTTAGTCGATGATGTGCTTTTTCTCCCTCAAAAACCTTTAGCATTATACCGTTCGATGGGATCTGATGACGATGAAAATGATGAGCCAAGCTGGGAATCAGTTCCTTTGCGGTGGATTGCTCGTAGCGAATCCGGAGCAATTATCGAAAGTTCTGATGTAGCTCATTGGCGGCCAAGTTCAGTACAACACATGGTGTTTTTTTGGTTATTGTTAGCAGAACCTGACTCTCCTAGTATAAAAGGAATAGGTGGATGCTTGGCAACAGAAGAAATAAAACTTGCTGGTACACAATGGCTCGCCCCATTTGTTACAGGGACGACAACTGTAGCAAATATCCCCATAGATAAATCTTACATATCTAGAGGGAAAAGTATAGTTTCGGATCAATTCATTGATTCAAAGTGCGAGCTGCATGAAGGTGTGATTACGGAAGGATTATCGATTGAACTTATAAATGCCTACTTTGATTGCTGGTCAACTATCTTGAAAGAAGTTAGAGAAAGATATGTACCAAATGGTGTCCGAATCCCAATTATTGACTCCATATTAATGTCTGATTCAATTTCATTCAGTGATAAAGGTAGGATTTATTTTCCTACTCATCCTCTAAAACTTCGTTGGATCGCTAGCTACTTAGATGAGTCTCGGAAGCTTCTATTCAGTTCGTTATCAAATTCATTAGGTTTTGCAGATCAAGATGGTGATTCATATCTCGACTGGCTGGAAAAGCGTTGTCCACGAGAGATGCCACCTGTAGCGATAGATTCTGATGGTGAACTACTTTACGCTAAATCTGAAATAGCATGGTTCGAACATTTTTCAAAACTTGAAAATGGTAACCAAGGGTTCGGAGATGATCAGGAGGCGTTTTCATCAATTTGTGCAAAAATTTGCAGCTATGTAGATGCCCACCCATATAAAAAAGATGGTCTTTCTGTATTACTTATTTTGCCACCTTCAGATCTTACTGCTGCGGAGCTGATTGAACATCTCTTCCGTACCACATTAAAAGATGGAGGAAACCTGTTACTTACAATTGCCGTCCCGAGATTCAGGTGGGAAAAAATCGCCAAAGCAGTAGAAAGTGCCGGTACCGCGAACACTCAGGAAAGACGTAGAAAACTTTTCCCATCTCGAAATGTTATGTTTATAGAGTTTGATGCAGGTTCATCTCTAGAAACAGCAATTTCCGGATATAGTTTCGATATTGGCATTGTAATGAATGTGCTGGATGGAGTAATGCAACCCCAGCATAATACGGAGCCTCTCACACAAGCACCTGGACAATTCGATGTTCTTTTTGACAGGACAACGAGGATTGATTCAACCGGGGATGACGGAGCAACATCCATTGTGATGAGACCTCGAGCCCCCGACCTAGCCCTTGACTCTTGGGGAACACTTGTAGTTCGTGCAAATCGTTGTCGACCAATATCCCCATTACAACCAGAAAATACGGATTTTATCGAGTTACGCCTTAACTTTTCTGGACTAGCATCTCTATTCAATACTATGCATAAAAATTGTCACTGGGTTCTCACTCTGGAGAGGCACATTTCACGACGCCAGATTGAGTCGATTGAAGCTGGTGCCCCAGATGTTCTAAGTATACAAGATGGTGTAGGTGCCAATGGACTTGGAACTCTTGTCGTATCCTCACGAGCGGGGCGCACTTTAGTTGAATCAAGACTCGCAAGAAAACTCCGAAAATTGGTTAATGATTCCGAAAAAACAGGTAATTTAGAGCATCTTGCAGCTGTAATCTATGACGAGACTCGCTGGACTTCACCTCACCTTGCTCTTAATGCAATGGGAGTTTCCCGTGTTACTGAAGAGATTCTAGGCCTAGCCGTCGCAAGAACTTTAGCAGATCATATATACCCGCATCCTAATCACGAAGGCTTTGCAGCATGGATAAGCCTCGACGAGCATGTTGAGTGGTTTGGCGGGAGTGGCTCTATTCGCGCTGATATGTGCCGCTTCGCGTTCTCCATTGATGAGTCCGGACATGTTATATTGGATTTGCTTGTAATTGAAGGGAAATTAAGACAGTCATTCGACTCGCATGGGATTCAACAAGCCAAGCAAACTCGTCAGTTTATGGCTGATATTTTACATACTGAAGGCGTCAATAACTCTCTATCAAAAATAGATGGAAAGTTTTGGAGAGAGAAAATATTTTCCGCAATTGATATGTGTGCTGACCAAGCTCGTGTTACTTTTAATAACACAGGATCAGATGATAATGAAGATAGCGATAACTTGCGTAAACATATACGGTCAATGTTTAGAGATGGTAATTACACTCTAAAATCTTTAAAAGCCATGTACTCTATTTGCCTCTGGGACAATAAGTCTGATAAAATTGAACTCCAAGAAATAGAAGATGTTTTAGTTGTCCGCACATATAACTCTCACATTATCCCTTTATTAAAGAAGGTTTCTTTAAGTGATATTGTTAATCACTATTCAGAAATCCCCAAGACAGATATTGGCTTAATGGTTAAGGATAAAATTGGAAACCATCGTAGTGATAATTTAAAGTCTCAAGAAAAAATAATTTATAATGACGACACCATCGTAAAATCATCTTTATCTGTAAAAAAAACCTCAATGTCTCGAGAGAAACTACAAAGGATATACGAAGAAATTCTTGCATGTTTTGATGCCCACGGGATTTCTGTTCAATCCGCCGAAAGTGAAGATCAACCCAGTATCGAAGGACCTGCATCTATTCTTTTTAAAGTTAAGCCAAAAATGGGTGTAGATCCAAGAAAACTCTACGAAAAAGCAGATGCATTGAAACTGCATCTTCGCTTGGAAAATGAGCAATCTGTCCACTTTGGCATTGATAAAGGCTATGTGACTATAGATGTGCCTAAATCTGAAGAACAACGTTATTTCGTAGATGCCCTTGATATCTGGTCTATTTGGCAAAGACCAAATGAAGCCCTTGCAGCTCCTCTTGGAGAGGATCGTTTTGGAGAAGTAGTTGATTTAAACTTCTCATCATCAAACTCACCACATCTACTAATCGGTGGAACTACAGGTAGTGGTAAATCAGAAGCACTAAATACAATTCTTTATGGGCTAACAAGATTTTATTCTAATGAAGAACTGAAATTATTACTCGTTGATCCAAAAGGGACAGAGCTAAATATATTTGAACGTTTCGATCATCTTGAGGGCCCTATTGGTTGGGACGATAAAGATGCAATCATGATCCTGAAAAACTCTGTTGATGAGATGGAGCGTAGATATAATGTATTCAAAGAAAAACGTGTCCGTACTCTTTCTGAATTCAATAAAGCATCCTCACCAAAAGATAAAATACCTTGGTGGGTCATTGTACTAGATGAATATGCGGACTTGACAAATGATCCACAAATGAAAAAAGAGATTGAAAATCATCTTAAGAGACTTGCTCAAAAAGCTCGGGCATCTGGCATACATGTAATTATTGCCACACAAAAACCTAGTGGAGATGTGATAAGCACAAACTTGCGCTCCAATCTCCCCGCCCAGCTTGCCTTAAGGGTAAAAAGCGGTGTTGAAAGTCGAGTAATCATGGATGAAACAGGAGCAGAATCATTGAATGGTAAAGGTGATGCCTATCTAAAATCAGAAGGCCGAATGAAACGAGTACAGTGTGCTCGAGTTTCATTTAGTAAATTTTAATAAAACTCAGGCTGGCATAAAATTGCCAGCCTATAATGCTAACAAACCTAATTAAACAATCATTAATATACACAGTAAAACATACTATAAGTTAAAAACCATCGCCAGTTAACGATAGAATGTAAGCATCTGTGCCGAGGTGATTTTCATTTTATCTTCCCAAGTGGATAAAATGAGTATTATCCCCTATTGCGGATAAATTAACCTACTCTGGTTAAGCGGCTCTTTAGATCTACCTCTAAAAAAATCCACGCCGAAACGTGGATTCAATGTCATAGCCCAGGCCAGGCATCACCTTATTCGAAGTGAACTGCGGGGTTATCCGCCAGTGACACGAAATTCTTCGTATTTTTATCCAGCGTGCGGATCTCGCCACTTTCGATGTCGTACACCCAGCCGTGCAGACGCAGGCCGTTGTTGCGCAGACCCACGGCAACGGACGGGTGAGTCTTAATGTTATTAAGCTGGGCGATAACGTTCTCTTCGACCATAGCGTTAACCTTGTCGATTTCGTTATCCCACGTTTTCTTCTCTACCACCGCTTTGGCGGCGTCAGCATAGTGCAGCCAGTGGGCCACTGCCGGCATCGGGTCAAGGCACTGGCAAGAAGCTATCGCCTTCATGGCGCCACAGTTCGAGTGGCCGCAAATCACGATATCCGTGACGCCCAGTGCCACCACTGCGTATTCGATGGTCGCAGACACCCCGCCCGGTTCCGGGCCAAAGGAAGGCACGATGTTGCCTGCGTTACGGATAACGAAAAGCTGCCCCGGATCTTGCTGAGTCACAAGCTCGGGCACCAGGCGGCTGTCAGAACACGAAATAAAAAGCGCTTTAGGGTTCTGGCTGGAGGCAAGGCTGCGGAAGAGTTCCTTACGCTGTGGGAAAATCTCTTTCTGGAAGCTGAGGAAACCTTCAATGATATGTTGCATAACACGCTCTCTGGATCGGTAGTATCGATAACATGATAATCATCACTCCCGGTTAGTCCAGCATCTCTTGGATCGAAATGAACGTTCAAGGCACTGCGGGACCTGCCAGCAAAAGTGGCAATGACCTAGTGATCAACTAAAACTTCAAATTCGAGCTATCCCCTAGCAATAGGCACATCTCCCAGCCATTTTTCTGTACCAAAACAGGACTGTGCGGCCGGAGACAGAGGCCAAAGTGCAAAATGCTTTACTCCATATACATTAACGCCCGTCAGCAAATCATCGTTATTGCCTTCCATATTTTTAAAGGTAAGCGAAGTGTATCTTTATAAAATACCGTGCTTAGCTCTGTATCAAGAGTGATGCGACTAAAGCCTGCTACAAAGAGCACATCTATGTCATTTAGATCAGATATCATAATTCCTACTTAGGTTTTTTGGTATGATCACACCTGTAATTTATAATTTGAAAGCAATATAAAAATATTATTTAATGCGCTTATCACTAAAGCTATTCATGTTTAAATTTCCATTAATGCCAATTTAACCGCAAGTATGAAAAAAGAAACAGAAAAGAATCTTAATACCCACCGCTGCACAGATTCATTTGCAACAACATACTCTCGCACTCTGGCTGCAGATACTCCATACAGCATAAACACAAAGAAAGTTATAGCCATGAAAATTAGACTCATCTGCAGCATCTGAGTTACCGGTGAGATATCACTCTTAATAACAAATTGAGGCAAGAAAGCCAGGAAGAATATTGACAGCTTTGGGTTAAGTAAATTAATAAGTATCGCTGAAGTAATGACCTGCCTGTAACTCTGAGTTCTCACCTCACTATTAATATCAAGCTTTCTCTTTTCATTAATTGTCTTCCATGCCATATAAAGCAAATATAACGCCCCAAGATATTTTATTATCTTAAATACGATTTCGTTTGTATGTAGCAATACAGCAAGCCCTGTAATAACAGTTAACATGTGTGGAACAATACCCAGCGTGCATCCCAGTGCCGCAATCATACTTACACGTGCACCGCCTGAAAGCCCCGTCGCGATGGTATAGAGCACACCGGTACCTGGAGATGCAACGATAATGAATGTGGTAAGTAGAAACTCAGGCGTCACAATGAACCCTCCACACTGACTGAAGCTTCTGGCCAAATCTGACATAACAACTTAGTCAGCGTAGACAGGAGGGCTGCTATATCTTCACGAGACGTTTCATGCAGGGCCTCGGCTACAATCATCACACGGCAGGTTGTTGAACTCACGGCAGACCAGCCACTCTGGCGATGGGTCCAGCGCCGTGCATGGGCCCGGCCGGAGGTATCAACAAAAATTACCTCACCTGCTTCAGGATGTTCAGTCTCCCCTGTAAAAGACTCATAGTATTCTTTGCCGTTCGCTGGCCGAACAGTCATCTCCCCTGCAACTCGATCAAGATCAAACACGGCGACAGGTATAGCAAACGCGAGCGAAACCGCATTACACAAGCCAATAAGAGGATGAAGTTCTGGAAGTTCACCTCCTTTACGATGGCGCCTCAGGAGTGCCTCAGCCGCACAGCGATATTGTGTTGGTTTTAATCCCAGGGTTGAATAAGCCCGCCGCCAGGCCTTGATTTCGACAAACTCTCCCTCACTGGCAGTTGCCAGTCGCTTGTCGGCAATATCATGTAAAAATGCAATCTGCTCTGAAGGATTGGCATTCGAATGAATACCATCAACAGTAACGATGCCAGAGTGGAGTCGTCCGAACAGTGAACGGATTTCAGGAGCGTAGTGTAATGACATTGGCAGATCTCTCTTCTTGAACGTTTCCAGAAAGATGCCCTCTGTCACGACTATTTGTATTGAATAAAATTGCAGTTCATTTTATAGCCATAGCATAGGCTCCTGGCGTAATGCCATATGTACGAACAAAAAGTCGGGTCATATGGCTCTGATCCGCAAAACCAGCTGCATGCGATGCGTCCGCAAGAGACATACCTCCAGCGATTAATTGTCTTACCCTCTGTAATCTGCGCTGAATAAGGTAAGCATGAGGAGTGAATCCTGTAACTTTTGAAAAACCACGCAGTAGCTGGAATTGACTCACACCGCCAAGTTCTGAAAGCTCATAGAGTGACAGTGCTAATGAGGGGTCATCATCAATACGTTCCCTCGCAAGGGCAATTGCTCTTGGAGCACAAGCCCGCTCCTGATGCTGATAACCGAGGAGGCTTGTAAGCAAAACGAGGAGAGTTTCTTCTCGTTCAATTTCGCTGTCCCCCCCACATGGATCCGTCAATGTACGAAAGAGTGTTGAAAAATATATTGCTGATTCATGATTGTGCACAACCGGGCTAGACAGCTCAACACAACCCATGTTGCTTTCTGTCTGTTGTAGTGGTCAAGTAATATTGGCCACGGTTTTACAGTAAAAACGGTATCTGTTCTCTGATTCTTCCGGCGTCAGTCCACCGTTGTAATGGTGAGGCCTGACACTATTGTAGTAGTTCAATATATAAT
>Ga0209281_1000945_pt1 | contig 23697 bp, 27 predicted proteins | sample MedtruBG_FD_187514 | JGI IMG/M metagenome (GOLD analysis project Ga0209281, IMG submission 187514) | Root nodule microbial communities of legume samples collected from California, USA - Medicago truncatula BG (SPAdes) (version 2) | ecosystem: Host-associated > Plants > Roots > Nodule | place... | reverse complement strand
TTTCTGAGGTTCATCAGGCGCGGAACTCATCGTGGCGCGATTCAGACGCCGGATAGATTTAAGCAAGCCAATGATATCGTCGAAAATCAGTGTTGCAAAAACGGGAGTGACCATAGATTCCGATATACCTGGCCCGCCGTCGGCCTGGTATTTTCGTAATGGCGAAACGCCCAGGGCCTGACACATATCCTCCTGGGGTAAACGAATGATCCATTGTCCGTCTCCTGACCATTTTCGGTCAAAACGTTCTACCACCAGCGCTTTCTGATCTTCAAAGTGAGCAATCTGCGTTCTTGCCACGGGGAGCCCGTACTGTTCGAGAAGTACCGAGCAGAGCCATTCATTTTCAACCGACGAGCTCATGTCGGCTTTCATGTTCCCCACAAGCCCGAGCGGTAGCTTGAATATATGCGTCGTTGGTGTATTACCCTCCGGCATACACCACCGATCTTCATGCCACAGTAGGGCTGTTTTCTCCTGAGCACCGGCAATAGATAAACGTAAGTCGTCGTTATCTTCTGGCCTGCCCGGTAGCAATGTCTCCGTGGTATTACGCAAAGTTGCCGCAATTTCTGATTCAGTAAGAGGGTGATACTTCACGGAATATAAATCTGTGGGTTCGTCTCCGTCATGAAGCAGCTGTATCGCGCCCACGCAGTCTTTTCCCAGCTCCGTCAGCAGATCAAAAGGCTCCAGGCTATCGGCCTTGTAACGCATTGCCAGACGTCTGCGTATGCCTTCGCTGTCCGGGAGTAAATTATCAAAATAGTCACGTACCACATTTCCACGCCAGACCTGGTTCCCGGGAGTAAAAGGAAGGGACAATGACAGCGGCCTTCCCTGTTCGTCAGCACTCCATTCAGGAAGGTATTGTAAGCTGTCAACCCCTTTACTTTTTTCCCAGTATCCGACTTTGATTCCGTTCATCCAGATTGCCAGACGCTGCTGTTTACGGCTCATATCGTTACCATTTCTCCTGTCGTGCAGGTGAGTTTGATTTAAGCGTTTCTTCCGTCTGCTTCCTCTCTGAAGAGGTGGTTGCCGAGGAGAAGCTGATTTTTACACCCAGGACGGAAAACACCTTGAATAGCCGTTCAATGCTCGCACTGGCAGGGTTGGCTTCCAGACGTGAGTATGTCTGTTGAGTGACCCCTAACCTTTCGGACAGGTCTTTTTGCGTCAGTCCATTCGCCTTGCGAAAACCAATGAGCAAGGGACGCAACTGGTTGAGCGTGTTTAACGGGTAATCATTGTTGATCATAAGCTGGCCTCGGTAGTTCCTCTGATACACCTTGCAGGCTGTTTTCTAAACATACACCCTAAAAGCTGTAATATCAAATTAACAGACTAAAAGCTGTTAAATATGAAATGCAACCTTTAGGCTGTTACTAAGTGCCAGCATAGATCTTTATGATGTTTGATATGAGAGAACTTTCGATTATAAGCCGTTACGCTCGTACAGCATCCGGGAAGAGAGCTGACAGGTCAGGATCATCAGTAAACGAGAACCGGAGTATCTTATGGCCCCTGTTGTGAGCTGTATAAGAGCTATGACCTTCCATTTGCCTCCAGGAGGAGGCAGAGAGAGTATTAAAAGCAAAGGCAGACATTTTTAGCAGCTGGTGGGCTATGGGGTTCCAGAGGTGCTCCGGTGAATGTTACTTGACTGGCAAGTTTCCTGCTCTGATGGTCAATGCCTCGATGCTGTCTATATTGTTCTGAAGCCGTTCCAGTTCCGCCTTTTCAATACCGGCCCAAAGCTTTAAGTGTCGCTGATAAAGGGACCACTTGAGTGAGTGAAAACCATTCCAGGCCAACCCCATCCAGGAGGCGTAATTCGCATTGAGAATATTACCGGTGATATACATTTTACCTGCGTTAACAGCACTGGAAGTTCCATAACCCAGGGCAAGCATCATCCGGAAGCGTGGATTTAGCCGCAACGGCATGGTATCCAGTAAGGTCTCCCCAAAAGCTCCTTTTCCCAGCGATACCTGTTTCGCCACATAGAAAACCCGCATCAAAACTTCCATTATGGTCATCGGAATACTTGTCACGATAAACTGACGAAAGTCATACCCGTTGACATACATGTACTCTATTTGTTTGCCGAAGTTAGAACTCCCCACAGGGATCCCCTCAAGCATACGAAGTAGCCCCATAAAAGGAGCCGGTAAACCCATGCCACGGTTTCCTTTTGCTGAGGGGGCATTAACATCCGATGCCAGGTGTCCAAACATTCTGGCGATGAGCCTGAAAATATTGGTTTCGTCAGTAACGCCTTTACTGGAAGGATAAACCACGATCTGTCCATTCTGAACCACCGTACAGGTCCCGTTCAGCATATCCTTTATGCCGATAATAATGCCCAGTATGGGATCGTGTGACAAAGCACGTAAGCGGTGATTTGTGGGAGACAAAACGCCACCGGCCGCGCCCACTAAATCGCTGGTGATCGAACTGTCCGGTGCCCCTATAGGGAACATTTCTGAGAGTTTTTTACTCAGGTCCTCCGGCAAAATGGTATTGAAGGCTTTCTGCACCTGTTTATTAAAAATACCATCCACTTCTGTCGTAAAGCTTACCGTAGGTTTTGGAGGGGCTCTGACGCACAGTAAATCCAGCATGGAGGCTATAAGCCCGCATCCACAGGCAATGGCATAGTCCCAGGGGTCAAGCGCGTAGCGATCATTAAACTCTTGAATATGATTCTGGATCCGGGCATCTACAATGGACAGGTCACCCGTGGAGAGGATAGTGGCCAATTCAATATCACCACTGACACGCTGGTTAGCCTCGCTAAAGATGGTTTTGAGGCCTGCTGATGGCATGGAAGCATCTGAGGGGGTCATTTCTCGAAGATGATGTTCTTTGAGCGCCTGATGCTCCGCTTCATCAGGTTCAGTGCCGTTCATCAGCCCGGACAACTGTGCCTTAAGGCTTTCTATATTACGGTTTATTGTCTCGTGTGCCTTCGAGATATCCTGGCCACGAAGCTGAATATAACGGATGGCCCTGAGCTCATCATCATAAGGAGACTGACTCATGTGTTTACCTCACCGCGACCAGACTACCTTTGGGAGCTTTTTTAGAGAGCATGTCGATTGTTGCCTTGATCCCAGCAATTTCTGCCTTAAAAAACTCCGCATTCGACATTAACCTTTCCTGAACTTCATAGAGCTTTTGAATGGCCTGACTGAGGGCGGCTGTCAGTTTCGCATTTTTTTTGTGTTTCACTATCGCGTACCCGCCAATCCCTAACACAGCTACAGGTGCGGCCAATACCGCAATGCCTGCAACCATACCACCACCGACGATAGACCCTGCTGTAGCGAGCCCGGAGGTAATGCCAGCGGCTGACACTCCCGTTGTACCAAGCGTATAGAGAGCACCGAAGGAAGCCGCAGCGCCGACGCCGGACCCCGCCAATGCTGCTGCGCCCTCAGTAATACCCGGGAACTTTTTTTCAAGCGCCTGAAGAGCGCTTGTAACTTCATCCATTGCATTCTTGCGAATTTTTTCGAGCTCTTCAGTTTCGGTAGTGTCCATTACAGGCCTCGTATTCATAACTTGCTGTGTGATAGGTGAAAAAGTGCACCATATAAATGATGCAGAAATCATGACTTACTATTGGGGTTCTTTCCAGTTCAAGGTGGTCAGATTCAAAGCGTTTTGCTGATAATAAATGCTGACACCATATTTATCGGCCTCGAAAAATTATCACGCCGGGCACCAGTCGAAAACTGGCCGTACTAGAAGCCGGACGACGATTGAACTGACAGGAAAGGAGGTTTAGAATTATTCATTGCCCCAATTAAACTACCGATTACATAATACTCACCTTCATCAAATATTATATAGGGTCCACCTGAACATCCTTCCTCGTTGTAATGCTTAATAGTAAAACGAGTTGTGCAATGCTGGTTAAAGTGTTTAGAGCAGTTGCCGCAAGTGACTTCTTGAATTTGCCCAAGAACTGATGAAAGTGCAGTCTGACCCAATGGATATCCCACTCCGAATGTAAGCATGTTGTCGACGGGGGGGCGACGCTTAAAATAATTGAATACAGGTTGTTGCATCTCAGGTGGTAAAACCATTTTAGCACTATCTACAAACGGCATATTGCCTTGAAAGTTGCTTTGGTCATTACAGTCCTTAAGAATGAATTCCACAGGTACGGGGATGGTGTTTACTGGTCCGAGATGATTGTGGAATATCACGTAAAGCTTATTGTTGTTGCTACTGGGGTATTTCTTGCCAAGTATATCCGTCACAACATGAGCTGCGGTGAGGAGATGTTTACACTTACCATCATAGAAGCCAAATGCCGTCGCTTCGAGGGATTTACTAAAGCCTGGAGTGTCACTCACATAGATTTTGCAGACGTAGTTTTCAAGCATTTTAACTTCTCCTTCAGAAGGCAGGTAACCACCAGGTCATACGACCGAAGATATGCCTGCTGAGCAAGTCAGGGCAAACAAATGCCCTAGGTGATTTCCCGCCAATTCGATTAGTCTGACCCTGTATGGTACTGCCGCTCCCTCGGACAGGTATGCGCAACAGCGTAAGGTCAATGACGCCCTCTTTTTAGAGAGCAACAGACAAAATTATCGGCAATGTACATGAAATCCTTAATCCATTTATCGGTGTAACCAGGCTCAACGGATGATGTTGGACTAACCGGCGTGGGCAACGGAGTGCAAACAAAGTAGTAACCGTAATCAGGCAGTGAGACATTCGTTAGGTCCATCGACAACCTTTTTTCTTCCTTCCCTGCCTGTCACTAAAACCCTCAGCTATCTCCTTGCCCAATAAAGCACAATAGAATCAATTAGATAAAATTTTTAAGGGCTGTAAGTATACAACTTTAATGTCACGACACGAGAATAGCGATACAACTTTAATGTTAGCGGTACAACTTTATTGTCACATCGTTCCTCTTTGCAATCAGCCACATACGATAATAAGTGATATAACATGATGTAAGAAACCTGATTAGTGACACAACATTAATATGACGTCACATCCAGCTGAGCAACCTACGTCATTTCATATAGTTAGTTTTTTTGCATGTCCTCATCCCATAAATGGAAAGGCCTACCCCCGGCATCGAGCAAACCTGACCACCCTGCCCTTATTAAGACCCCACATGCGGCAATGGTGCCCTGTCCACGCCGCCCGCGAACTTTGAGGAAATGGGGAGAAAATAAAAAGAAAACAAAAAGTTATCGGCTGAAGTATCGGCGCAGATCGGGAATCAGGCGAAGCCTGACAGCACGTTGGGGCCTGGCAGGGGACTTGAGGGATGAGGACATGCAACTCTGATAGCCTTCCCGCCCTGGGGTCAGTTAAATTCGTATCCTGCCGGTGCAATTCCAACGGCCGCGTTACCAGTTCGCCGGGTAGCATGGCCAGCAAAGCCAGGCATCGAGCACCCGGGTTTCACTGACGGCCGCTGCATAGACGCCGGTATCCGGAAAGAAATAAACCGGGGTGGCGTTGTTCAGCTGGTCGCCTTCATCGGCCAGAGCGCCGATCACCTCATGAGGCTTCAGCAGCATATCCGTTAAATATTCATCCGGGTGGATGGCATTCAGCGATATGGCCATCTCCAGAAATTCATCCAGGGTGTGGCGGGTACGATACCCCCGGAAAACCTCGTATGAAGGCGTGATGCATTCACCATCCAGGGAACAGGCATCGTACCCGGCCAGCTGCTCTTCGGTGAGTCCGGAGGCATGCTTTGCCACAAGATTCGTAAACTGCTCTTTATCGTCCATCACAATCCTTACGCTGTAGGGGCCTGTTTGTGTTATCACTGCTGCCGGTTTTACATCGCACAACCCGGCAGGTATCCGGTCGCCCGGGCGTCCTTTACGGTCTTGTTTGCCCTTCGCCTGAATTACGTCAATTCCCTTTCACTACACGGGCTCGCAGGGTGACACCTCCCCTTTTCACCGGAAGCGAAAGAGGAAGAACAGTTTAACAGCCCGGATCCTCAATAATTTTCGCGTAACGGACTAAATGACGGGTTTATCCAGCTTCTGATAACCACAGACCGCGATAGAATAAAACGTCTGGTGAGGAACCTGAGTTTTATGAAAGCCGGGTTTAACTGCATATCTGTGTAGTACTGATTAACCAGATAACCCGGAATAAAACCTCAACGATTAGGTAAATGAAATGGATGGATTCTGGTCGATTTTCTTTTGGTTTGTCGTGGCACTTTCAGTGCATAAAGCCCTTTCTGTAGCAGCAGTACGAGCACACGCAGCGAGGATTAATACGCTTCTCAGAATGAAAAAGTTTAAAAAGTAACTTTTAAATTATTAGGGATCGTACGTTTTTGATTTTTAGAAATCCTGAGAGGTTAATATGTTTATTACAGATGGAATGATTCGTCTTGCTGTTTATCTGCCTGCAACCTACTTCTTTCTCCCGCTTGCTTTAATGAAAAGCGCATGGTGGTTTTCACCTTTTTTTGCGATAGCCGCCATTGACTTCTTAATTTTAATACTTCGACGAGAGTAGTAGCTACATCACCTGCTTCAGGTCGATATACATGTTTTTAATGCCACTGTTCACAAGGCCTTGCGTCGATAAATGCCAGTTTTAATAGCAGTTTCATGTTTGATGCGTTACTGGCCTGTATGACAACCCAGTGGTACAGTACAAGTACTAAGGTTGATTTGCGGTGGTGCATTATGCTTAAGCGACTTTATCTGTCCGTTCTTTTTAACAGACGTGTGCAACTCTTTCCCGGCAGGCCTATGTCCTGGTCATTTCTTCGTATCAACTCTTTTCAACAGTTTTAATCCCTGAGCTGTTTTCTGATTAGTTCTGAACAACCGGAAAATGATATGGCCAAAGTACAAGGGCTCTTTGTAGGATACCGAAAATTTGCTGTTGACCGCGACTGGCTTCGTCAGCAGGAAGAACAACGTTATCGGGATCGCCAACTACAATTTGATGAATGGTCCAGGAAATGGGTCACTGTAACCAGGCTCAAAGAGACTCGTTTATGGACCGACGGAGCCATCAGGCGATGGCTGGGTGAACCTCAGCAGCAGGGTAAATATAAAGTTTTCCCCGTTGAAGCGGTTTTAGCAGCTGAGAAGCTGAATGAGTTTCAGCTCTGGCTTAAACCCCGGCTGGAAAAGAAACGTGCCCAGCATCACCACTTTTTAATTCCATTTCTGTAAAGTAGAAACAACGGCAGTTCCGGCTGCATTCATGGCTTCGGCATCTGGTCAGTATTAAAGCGCCATTTGTCAGTATAAGGGAGGTTAGATAGTGGAAGGTATTGAGACACTGAGTTTGCGGCTTGATGAGAACGAAACTATGGCCCTTGCTCAATTTGTTAAACGTGTGAGCTGGAGCGATCTTCGTGGCTGTGCTGTGAGCGACGAAGAAGCCTGGGTAATGAAAAGCGCAGTTGATAAATTACAACAGGCGTTAAGGGAGGAAGGTTATGCGCCTCGATGAGGCTGTCTTCATTTTATATGCTAATGGCAAATTTGCTTAAGGACTAACTATGAGCCAGCACTGGTATGAGGTGAAAAGCAATCAGGGAATTGTTCAGGTAATGTTAGGCTGGGATCCACCTTTGCAGTGGTTTCACATGTGTATTGATTATGACATTAATGCAGCAGAAGACCCACTCTATACTAATCTGGCTGAACCTGATCCCTACTACGTTACTCCCGAATATCTGCAATTTGTACTTGAACGCTTCGAAATAACGGATATCGTAATAAAGCCCGATACCTCTGGGCTTTACGAAGAATTATTAATGGATCAGCTTTTAGACCGATAGCTAAGCTGCCAGCAACAGAAGTGCTGGCATAATCTTCACTTAACTGTAATGTCAGATAATTAAGGTACAAATGTCCGGACTCGTTTGGAACCTCTCCAGAATAATAACGATGGTCCAATATAATTTCCGTACTTATTCTATAACCTTAATTGAATTGCTTTCTAACAGTTCCCACTCTTCTTTTCTAAGTACATTTTTAATTATTGTTCCATTGGCAAGCGTCAGCTCATATTCCCTGTCACTATAAATAAGGTTTTTATTTTCGACTCGGCGAAAGCTGGTAATGGCAACCTTTCTGTATCCACCTAACGAATAATTATCCTTGATTTCTGCGAACATTTAAACTCCCGTATAGTTAACGTTTTAAAGACAACTGAACCTTCTCGGCCCTTTCTGCGCCCCGACTAATGATACTATCGTAGTTGTCAATTTCATCATCTTCGCCATGCACTGACCAGTCACAACTGGTGCATCTAAGGCCAAAACGCGACTCCCCCGTGGTGTCCGTTACGATAGCAGGTCTGGAAAGGCTACCGTCGGGCTTCACGTCATACCTGACCTCTACGTTAAGGTCAAACCAGACAGTTATGGTGCCTGAACATTGAGGGCATACAGCGTTGCTTTCTTTTTTCATCCTGCTACCTCAGCTTTTTTTTCAAGGCTATCCTTAAGCCTGTTTTCGAAATCGAAAACAGAAGATTCGAATTCTGTTTTTTCTGGATGAGAGATTTTTACTTGCTCATATCCGTATCCAAAATTACTGAAATCGACAATTACCGTCAAAATTTTATTAAGCGCATTTAAAACCTGAGCTGCTTTTGTTCTACTTTCAAGGTAGTCCAGCTGCTCTTTAGCACTTCTATAATAGTTGTCAAGTCGGCGATAATATTTCTGAATTATTTTGCCATCAATAATATCTGATTTATTAATCCATACCTGTAAGTTTAAGGCAATGGCAAGGGCTTCCGATAAAATATCGTTGAACGTCTTTAAAAGATCATCCTGAGTTTTGAAACTCATAAGTGCAGTAAAGGGAAGCTTTTTGTTTTCAGCGATATACTGATAGAACGCAGTGATCGCCTGTGTCTGACTGACATCGAGGTTTTTTAAAACCTCATCAGCAGTCATTTTGATTGCATCGTCAATCCGAACGTTTATCGTTGCCATCATCTCAGTTCCTGTTGGGAGAAGATATTACTGTAATGCGTTTCTGCATTACATGCAACCAGTAATGCAAAAATGCATTACATCAGGCGGATTAGTTTTTTCTGGTCAAAATAGACGATGTGATTTTTCTTTAGCCGATGTCCATCCGATCCCCACGCAACCGGTAAAGGTTCGCAGGTTTAATCAAGATATGTTTCGTATCTCCCTAAGGGTGGGATGGATAAACTCATAATGGCATCTGAGTTTACTATGTACGTATCCGGATAAAACTCATCTAATACCGTAAAGTTTAGTTTCTTACAAAACCTTAATAAATATGGATTTTTCACGTCTTCTATTACAACATCGCACCAGGGATTCGATTCACAGCAAAGCTTCAGAAAAGACTTAAACCATCCCTTGTTTTGTATTTCTTCCGGAAGCTGTACCACATGTATGGCCAGACAATCTCCCTGATAACGATTAGTACTTTGTCTAAGCCCTACAACAATCCCCTTTTCTTGAATCTGTACACCTGCCTGATGCTCTTTCATGTCGGGGGTATAGTGCCTTGCTCTTTTTAACCAGGCCACCAGCTGCTGAGCCGTACTTGGTGATTCTTCAGCTATCCATTTCAGGTACTTGATGCGGTCCATATGCTCCTCCCTGTACGATTTCCAGTGAACAAAGGCTCTACAGTATTAAGCTGCTGTAGAGCTCCTTTAACCATGCGAAAACTGTGCGTATTACAGGATGCCTAACCTTTTTGTTTCATCGATCCACGGTCTGAATTCTTCCAGTAAATTATCATATAACTTTTCATCGCTGATCGAACCGAAATCATCCATGGCAAAGAAGTGGGTGTTATCAACCCGGCGGTCAGTAAAGTCATCCAGATTTTTGAGGATACCGTAGCTTGAACCACCCAGGCCGACAAACTTCCAGAAGATGGGGTAGTTGGCAGAACGCCGGATTGCATCTTTAATCGCCCGGGTCTTGCTGATCCCGCCATCGGTAATAAATACAACATATACCGGGATTTTCGAGTCCTTAAAGTAGTCGACAATTTCTTCCATCACAGGGGGCTCATTGTTTGTCCCACCAAGTCCCGGCAGGTTCTCCCAGGCTGAACGCTTTCCAGACCCGCGAATGGACTGAATATATGTGTCCAGGTTGTCCAGTGTGACGTTTGGATACTTCTTGTGCTTCTCTCCAAATCCCCAGACATCCATTTCACCGTCGTCGTCGAACTGGGCGGCAAGAACGGCGATGCGGTCCAGCACAGACTGAACGTTGCCCTTACTGAACTGGCCACTCATTGAGCCGGATGCGTCAAGTACAAATGCAACCGCTGCCTCAAGGGTGTCCAGTTTATTTTTAGTGAGACTGACCGAGGCTTTTTTAGCGAGGCTTACGAGGCGCGGAGATCTGGTTTCAAGTTTCTTTTCCAGACTGATACGAGCAGGCTTTGCTGGCTGCGGAGCTGGCTGTGCGACATCAACGCCAAAGCTAATGGCCAGAGGCTCAAGACCACCGTTGAAACCCTGCCCGAGCGCACGAAGCTTCCAGGCGCCATTGTGCCGATATACTTCACCCAGGATGATTGCTTTCTCACTGCGGCCCTGAGTCTCAGCCTGAAAATCAGCGGTACCAGGAGCCTGAATGCTCAATAAACTGAGCCCACTGATAGTATCTTCACCATCAATGACAACGGTGATCGCAATCTTACTGACGTTCGCCGGAACACGATCCAGTGCTATCTCAATGCTGGACTGCTGAGAACCGGTAACGAGCTTTACTGCCCCTTCAGGAGAAGACAGATTATTATAAAAGATAAAGTCAGAATCGCCGGTTACCTTTCCCTGAGCATTAAGCAGGAAGAGGCAGGTATCGGGTTCGCCTTTAAAGCCGGATTTGGCAGGGTACTGAAGATTCAGCCTGATCGCAGATTGCTGAAGCGGTATGTTTTGTCCGGATTGTAGATTCACATTAACTCTCCTGATTTTTGATTATTTTTAAAGCGCAGCGCTTATATATGTTCCCCAGGCTTAGTTCAGGACGCTGGATTTCTGGTGAGGCGTATATATGGTGTGACACCATATTTCATCACGCTGAAGTTTCTATACCTGTTGAACTGGAATTTTGATTGACCGGGTATCTTATGTTCCAGATCCCGTTCCTTCATAAACCGCAAAAGTAACATATATCAGAGGGGCATTCTGTTGATAAAAGGCACGGAATACCGGCTTTAACCAGCAACCAGAGATAAATCCGTTTCCTGCCTTTAAAAGGCTCAGGTCTGAATTAACATTACCTGCTTTCTGAAATTTCCAATCCCCTTTCTACTACTCCCTCCTGAAAGCGGATCGCAACCAAAAAAAACCCCGGCATTGCCGGGGTATGATTCAGCGTTGTTTTAGATGTTAACGCCGTGCTGGGAGGCAAGAGCCGCCAGGCCACCGGCAAAGCCCTGACCGACAGCTTTAAACTTCCACTCAGCGCCATGACGATACAGTTCACCGAAGACCATAGCGGTTTCGGTTGAGGCATCTTCAGACAGATCGAAACGGGCAATTTCCGTGCCGTTGTCGTTGTTGTAAACGCGCATGAAGCTGTTGCTCACCATGCCGAAGTTTTGTTTACGCGCTTCTGCATCATAGATGGTAACGGCAAACACCAGTTTTTTGATATCTGCTGAGACTTTGGTCAGATCGATTTTGACCTGCTCATCGTCACCGTCGCCTTCACCGGTACGGTTGTCGCCCTGGTGCTCTACCGCGCCATCAGGGCTGGTTTTGTTATTGAAGAAAATGAAATGCGCATCTGACAGCACTTTACCGTCTTCGCCTACTGCGAACACGGAAGCGTCCAGGTCAAAAGCCTGACCGTCAGTTACACGGGCATCCCAGCCGAGGCCAACCATAGCGATATTCATGGTTGGTGCTTCTTTGGTCAGAGATACGTTGCCGCCTTTTACGAGAGAAACTGCCATTTTTAGCTCCTGCAAACAGTTGAATGAGGGCTGCATTAACAGCCCCGGATATGAAAAGTTACTTTTCGATCAGGACGCGTTAATGCCGTACTGAGCACATACAGATGCCAGACCACCAGCATAACCCTGGCCTACTGCGCGGAATTTCCACTCACCATTGTGGCGATACAGCTCGCCAAACAGCATGGCGGTTTCAGTGGACGCATCTTCGGTCAGATCGTAGCGAGCGACTTCAGTCTGGTTATCGTCATTAACCAGGCGAATAAACGCACCGGATACCTGACCAAAGCTCTGGCGACGAGCCTGAGCATCGTGGATGGTCACAACGAAGATGATCTTGTCAACTTCAGACGGGACGGCGTCCAGTTTAATTTTCAGCGATTCATCATCACCATCGCCCTCACCGGTGCGGTTATCGCCGGTGTGCGTTACGGAACCGTCGGATGACGTCAGGTTGTTATAGAAGATGAAATCTGAATCGCCGCGCACTTTGCCGTTTGAGGCCAGCAGGAATGCTGAAGCATCCAGGTCAAAGTCCTGACCGTCTGTTGAACGCGCATCCCAGCCAAGGCCCACCAGGACGTTTTTCATTGACGGAGCTGCTTTACTCAGGGAGACGTTCCCGCCTTTGGAAAGAGAAACACTCATAAAATAACCTCTTCGATTAGTAATTATTCAGGTTAACACTTAAGGGGATTAACTCCCCTTTTCCTCAGATTCAGGTTTGCCCGGGAACATGACGCTTGCGAGAATACCCAGCGCCAGTACACCCAGTACAACATACAGGCTGGTTGTTGCCGCGATGCTGTAACCATGATGCCAGATGTGATCGGTCGCATTCAGGCCGAGTTTTGCCGCGATGAAGAACAGCAGCACGATAACGGCCTTCTCCAGATGAACCAGGTACTGTTTCAGTGCCTCAAGGACAAAATACAGAGTACGCAGGCCCAGGATAGCAAACATCATGGCACTATAGACGATAAGCGGTTCACGACTGACGGCAATGATTGCCGGTACCGAGTCAAACGCGAACATGACATCCGAGAGTTCAACCACAGCCACACACAGGAACAGCGGGGTCGCATACAGCGCCGCTTTTTTACCACGGCCAATGGTGACATCGCTGTTTTCTGGTTTCGCCAGTTCGGCATCCACTTCCTTCTGGTTAAGCAGGAAGGCGTGCCCTCTGAGCTTCGGCCAGATAGGGAAGAAGCGTTTAACCATGCGGTAAGCCAGATGCTGGGAGTAATCCTCAATTTCATCATCGTCATCACCACTTTTAAGCATCATGACCGCCGTCCAGGCAACGATAATAGCGAAGACAACTTCAACGTACGGCCCCAAACTCAGCAGGCTCGTACCGATGGCGACAAAGATGCCCCTGAAGACAATGGCACCAATGATCCCCCAGTAGAGAACACGGTGGCGATAACGATCCGGAACGGCGAACCAGGAGAAGATGGCCATCATGACGAACAAGTTATCGACCGACAGCACTTTCTCCAGCGCATAACCCGTGACAAACAGACTGGCAACCTCAGCACCGTGGTGGATATAGAGGAAACCGGCAAATGCCATCGCAACCACAACCCAGAATACGGACCAGAGCGCCGCACTCTTCAGCGAGATTGGCTTGTCATCACGGTGCATAAACAGGTCAATAAAGATGGCACCGACTGAAAGCGCAATAAAAACAATGACCGTTTCAGTCGGGAAGCCGATGTGTGTGGAAACCATATTTTACCCTTAGGGATGTGGATCAGAGGCCAAATTCAGCCGGGTCGAAGCCCAACGCGATAGCGATCTCGCGGGAGGCCAGTTTCTCGTCCTGATCGAAGTTACCGTCACTTTTCGCAACGGCAATACCAACACGTAAGGCCAGCTGAGCGGCCTCAGGCTGATCTTTCAGCGCCAGGATGTATTTCATAGTTTCGCCCTTACCGATTTCAACATCGAAATCGAAGCTTGAAACCAGTTTATTGAAGAACTCGATCACCTCATTGGTATCGAAGACCTTCAGCTCTTCTGAAGCGCGCAGAAAGCCCATCATTTTCTGCTTTTCTTCCGAACTTACGCCGTCACTCGATACGGCAATACGGGCACATACAGCAACGGTGCCCTGCATGAATTTTTTGTTTTTGAAACGGCCAACCTGGCGGGTCAGTTCGTCCCGGCCGGAGTTAATGGCACCTTTAACTTTGTCGAAAAAGCTCATACCTGTTTCCTTTGTTGCTTTGTTATTTAGAACCGGCGCTCCAGCGAAATCCCCAGCCAAATGCCCGGTCCATTTCGTCCTGGCCTTTGAAGTACTGGTTGATACGCTCGACTTTAATCGCGCCGTTTTCATTTACGAGTCTGGCAATGGCGCACAATGTGCGACGGTTTTCACCTTCGGTGAGGCGGGTCTCAATGGGTGGTTGATCCGGCACATGAATGGTGACCACACCATCAGTCTTGTCCCAGCTGGGAACACCTTCATAAATAAAGGCGTAAATCAGCACTTCGCGGATATGCTTCCATTCACGTCCATTGATATGCAGCCACTCGCCGTCTGATACATCACCCGTCCGGTCATCGCCCTTGAGCTGAACGTAAGGCTCATCGCGATAATCACCGAATGCATTACCGAGCGCCTGAATGACCGACTTATGCCCGTCCTGAAGCTCAACAAAGGCCCCAAGATCCAGGTCGATGCCTTTGGAGCCGAACATGCCTGCAAAGCCGGATTTGCCGCTGCCCCGGTGCCAGTTCAGGTTGATCCGGATTTCACCGAAGTTATCCCGTTTGGTCAGGCTGATTGCAGGCTTCTCTTTTGTCAATGATACCTTGCTCAGGCTGATTTTTGTCTCAGCTGGCGGAGGGGTTACAACCGGAGGAGTCGGGGCTGCGGGAGCAGGTTCGTCGGCAATATTTACGCCGAAATGCTCTGCCAGCGGCTTAAGACCACCGTTGAACCCCTGTGCAACGAAGCGGAATTTCCAGTCATTATTACGACGGTAAAACTCACCCAGAATTAAGGCTGCTTCCTGACGGCCGCTCAGTTCGACAATGCCGCTAACCAGGCCGGTAGCCCCCTGCTCCACGTCGATGGAAAGATTACGAAGACCGGACACCGTCTGCCCACCGTCACAGGTCACGGTGAACGCAATTTTCTGGACATCAGATTTCAGCCGGTTGAGCGCGACAGTAAAAGTTGAGTACTGGCCTTCACTGACCAGGCTGACGGTACCATCATCGTTACGTGGCTGACCATAGAACACCATGTCCGCATCACCCTGCACCTTCCCGTCGGCATACAGGCGAAACGCTGAAGCATCCACCTGGCCGCCCGAGGTGATCCGGACCCGCAACTCCTGGGCTGGAACGGGGGCATTGCCCCCCGGCGTCAGGTTCATTAGCGGATAACCGCTGAAACGATATCGGAGTGCATATCGTCAATTGTGCGGCCGCGACAGGCATGGCCAAGGGCAGTAAAGTCCCAGTTGCCGTTATTTCGGCGCAGCGAAGAAATAACGATCCCGGTATGTGAGCCCTGCTCAGTCAGCTTGTAGCGAGCCAGCTCTTTGCCGGTTTGATCGACCACGCGGCAGAATGCGTTTTCGACGTCATTGAACGACTGACCACGGAAGCTGTTAACCGTAAACGCCAGGTATTCAACGTTTGCAGGCAGACGGGAGAGGTTGACCTTAATCACTTCATCGTCGCCGTCACCCTCACCGGTCAGGTTATCGCCACTGTGCACAACAGCTTTGCAGGTGGATTCCAGTTTGCGGAACCAGATGGTGTCAATTGTTTTACCAGTGCTGTCCATTAATACGCAGCCAGCATCGAGATCGATTGAGTCGTTGCCACCTAACAGTCCGCCAAGAAAACCTTTTTTCTTAATCGGATCCCAACCGAGGCCGAATTGAAGCTGGCTTAATGCTGAAGATTCTTTGCTGAGTGATACCGTCTGGTTCTTACTTAATGAAACCATGTTTTATTCCTTAAAATGGTAATGACCGAGACAATCAAAGGGTTGTTTATTAACTGACGAAGAAAATCATATCATGATGAAGTTCTCTGGCAAGGGAAATTTTGGTAGTTTTCTTCAAAAACACAAAAATAAATCCTTTTCATGGTGTTCATTTTTCTATTTTTAATTTAAATATCAATACGTTGCCAGGTACTAAAAAAGCACTGACGTACTCCATAACCACTGAAGTTATTAATCATATTATGATTGACATGTAGCGTAGACACTCATAGACTCACTTCTCAATCATAAATTTGCATGGCGTTCCGGATAATTAAAAAAAATGAACAAGAAAATTTGGTTTATGGAAGGTTTGTCCTCCCAGCGAGATATTATTCAGGGGGTAAAATCATTTGCACAAAAAAATAATTTTGCTATTACCGTATTTGCCTCCCACCGTAACGAAAGACATGAAATTCTTTCCGTTGCCGATTATTCTTTGACTGAACCTGAAGATCCTCAAAAACGTCTTCAGTTTATTCAGGAAACCATTCAGACCTACGGCATCCACCATATTCATACTGGCCGTAACAGCCAGTGGTTTGAAGAACACCGTTCAGCCATTGAATCGACCGGAGCCACCCTTACTACCGGTGCAACAGGCGTCGACTGGTTAACTCTGGCTGACGAAAAAGTTACTTTTGCTCAGTTTATGGAGCAAAACGGGCTCCCGGTCGTACCGTCCTGGCGGGTGAATACGCTGGCAGAATTAAAGACGCACCTCGCGGCCCCGCCGTTCTCGGACAGCCCAGTATGCGTGAAGCCGGTGACGGGTATCTATGGCATGGGATTCTGGCGCTTTGATGACAGTGCTTCGCCCATGGCCGTCTTTAATCATCCCGAACATCGTCTGGTCAGTCCGCAACAGTATATTGCAGCAGCATCGGCTTCTGAGTCGTTTAAACCCCTTGTTTTTATGCCGTACCTGCCAGGCCCGGAATATTCCGTCGATATCCTCGCGAATAAGGGCGAAATACTCGCAGCCGTGGGACGCCGTAAGGAAGGGGCTATCCAGTATCTGGTAAACGAAGGAAGCGCCTGGGAACTGGCTTGTGACTGCGCCCGGGTTATGAAGGCCGACGGGCTGGTGAATGTTCAGACGCGAAACGATGTGAATGGCAACCCGGTGCTGCTTGAAACCAACATGCGTCCGTCAGGCGGGGTGGGTTATACCCTTCACAGCGGGGTGAACCTTCCCGGGTTGTTTGCTGCCTTTAAGCTCGGTCTGATGTCTGAAGATGCGGTGATCCAGAGCGCCAGAAATACCTTTTCTCCGGTTGCAGTGCGATCCATCACAGATGTCATCGTTTACCCGGAATCACTCTCTAACCATCTGAATTAAGGCGTGTTTATGTCTGATACCCTCGAAGATATGATTTATCGCCGTACCCTCTCATGCGGTACGATACAGGTAACCCGCGACCAGGGTGATGTTTCGCTCGATGACCTGTTTGATATCGCTGAAAGACGTAACCCGAAACGCGCCTTTCTGTTTGTCAGCAAAGTACTCGGCAGGCACATTCCCGTGCCACCCTCAGTCATGCGGCAGGCCTACAGACAGCTTGCCAGCCAGTTCCCCTCAGCGCTGACAGGGCCCGTACTGTTTATCGGTATGGCTGAAACCGCCGTTGGGCTAGGGGCCGGTGTGTTTGATGAAGTGCGCCACCAGCATCGTGAATCTGTCTATCTGACCTCTACCCGTCACCCGGTTGATGGCACGTTGCTTTGCGAGTTCAAGGAAGAACACAGCCACGCCACCGATCATCTGATCTATCTGCCAGATGATGAAGAGAAAAGACGTCGTGTTACCGATGCACGAACGCTGGTTTTGATCGATGACGAGGCAACCACCGGTAATACCTTTATTAACCTGCTTTCTGCCCTGCGTAATACCGGCAAGCTTCAACATATTGAACAGGTAATCGCCGTAACGCTTACCGACTGGAGTAACAATGCCCTGTCGGAGCGTACCTCCTTGCCCGTCACTTCGGTTTCTCTTGTAAGCGGTCAGTGGGGATGGACCCCATTACCTGATGCACCTGTCCCGGACATGCCGAAAGTCAACGTAACTTCACGCGGAGAATGGGACATCCTGGGAAAACAGTCCTGGGGTCGACTGGGGATGCTCGCACCTGCGGCCGATCTCGGCCATGAGGTCTCCGTCCGCAAGGGGGAACGTATTCTGGTTCTCGGGACCGGGGAATTCGTCTGGGAGCCGTTCCTGCTTGCTGAACGGCTCGAAGCTGCCGGAGCACAGGCATTTTATGGATCGACCACCCGCTCCCCTATCGCGGTTGGTTATGCCATTGAGTCCGCCATTTCCTTTACGGATAACTACGGGCTGGGCATCCCCAATTTTGTCTATAACGTCGCCCACCAGCAGTTTGACCGTATTCTTGTGTGTACTGAGACACCCGCAGAAAGTATTGACACGCAGCTTCTTAAAGCCCTGGCTGAGGTTGCGCCCGTCGTGGAGATTGTTACCTATGAATAAACCCGTTGTTCTGAGCGACCTTGACGACACGCTCTTTCAGACCCGTCGTAAAATGGTGGACGAGCTGGCCCTGGAGCCATTCCGTACCGGTGCCGTTGATCGCACCCTGAATCCACGAAGCTTTATGACGGAAGAACAGTCCATGTTGGTGGACTGGCTCCTGGAGCAGGCTGAACTCATACCCGTTACCGCCCGGGGAACTGAAGAAATCAGCCGCGTCCGGATCCCTTTCCACTCCTGGGCAATCACCACGCACGGGGCCGTCATTCTCACGCCTGAAGGCAAACCCGACGAGGAGTGGAAGGCCCATATGCTTGGCCAGCTGGCTCCCTACCAGGAAAAGCTGACATCGATGCAGCGTCTGATCACTGAAATGATGGACGCAAAAGGGATCAATGCATGGGCAAGGCTGAACTTCGAATACGGTGAAACGGCGGTTTATATGGTGATGAAGCACCGCGACAGCACCCGCCTTGACGAGCTCAATGCCATTGCAGATGAGATAGAAACGGTGTTTCCGACCGAGGGCTTCTACATCCACCGCAACAGTAATAACGTGGCCTGGCTTCCCACCCCGGTTGAGAAAGGGCTGGCAGTCAGATGGCTGCTTGAAAAACTTCGGGCTGAACGCGGAGTCTTCCCCGTAATTGGTCTGGGCGACAGCCTGAGCGATCATCGTTTTATGAAACTGTGCAGCTGGTTTGGCATACCGCGTCAGAGTCAGTTTGCAGATGCCATTTCACAGCGAATTTTTGGAGAAAATTAAAATGCAGCCACATGACACATTTACCGGCTCATACCAGCCCGGTGACGTGGAATTTCTGCTAAAGCCGGTAGTCATTGAGATGACGCCGGTTGAGCAAAAAGAAGAGCTGATTCAGTCAGGGAAGAAACATTATTCGGACATGCTCAGCCAGGAGCCAGCGCCAACACAATGGCATCTTGATTTGTTTCACTGGGCGCTGGATCGGGGCGCAGAGAGACTTGCAAAAGAAGTCACACAGCTCGCTATTGCTCTGGCCAAACGCTTTGGTGATGAGCCCATTGTACTGGCCAGTCTTGTCAGGGCTGGCGTGCCGCTCGGCGTTATGCTGCACCAGGCCCTGCGTGACATGGGGAAAACCTCATGGCATTACGGTATCAGCATTATCCGGGATCGTGGAATTGACGGTGCAGCCCTCGACGTCATTGAAGAGCGGCATGGTACCAGCGGTATTGTCTTTGTTGACGGATGGACAGGTAAAGGCGCAATTACCGGAGAGCTTGTACGCGCACTGAAAGATCGCCCGGGCTATCCTGAGCAGCCGCGACTGGTTGTCCTGGCCGATCCCTGTGGCTGCTCCTGGCTTGCAGCCAGTGATGATGACTGGCTCATTCCTTTTGGCATCATGGGTGCGCCGGTGTCAGGCCTGATCTCCCGGTCAGTGTGGTCCTCTGAAGGATTACACGGGTGCATGGTTTGCGAGCATCTCAGTGAATTCGAATGCAGCCGGATGCTTGTCGATACCGTCGCTCATTTCCGTAAGAAGTTAACCCCGTCATCCCTCGCTCCCCTGAGCTGGAATACGGAGTCAGCCCGGATCTTATGGCAGACAAGTCGCGACGTTATCGCGTTCCTGGCCGATGAATTTAAAGTGGACAGCGTCAATCGTATAAAACCCGGTATTGCTGAAGCAACCCGGGCTGTATTACGTCGGGTACCGGACCATGTATTTGTGCGTTCTATTGACGACCCGGACGTTGCCTTGCTTGTAGGGCTTGCTCGTGAAAAGGGAATAGTTGTTACAGAAATGGGGGGAACCCTCGGCCAGTATCGGGCTGTAACCATTATCAAGAAGGTACTCTGATGAAAAATCGTCTTTCTCCCTGGAATCTGGGAGCCACGCTATACATGCCTGCAACACGGGAAGATATTGCTGATGCCGTCCTGCACGGGAAAATCCCGGGTTTGCGCTCTCTGGTGATTTGCCTGGAGGATGCTGTCAGTGAAGCAGACATCCCCGTCGCCCTCAAAAATCTGGAGCACCTGCTGCACGAGCTCAGTAACAGCATGCGTAGCCTGGGTAAAAATGACTGGCCTCTGGTGTTCATTCGCCCCCGGCATGCCGAAATGGGCAGATGGTTAAAAGCGCATTATGATCTTTCCGCTGTCGACGGGTTTGTGTTGCCGAAATTTACCCTCAGTTCGTTAGCTGAATGGTGGGATATCATGGGCGGGACTCACCTGTGCATGATGCCAACGCTGGAAACAGAAGACGTCTTTGACGTGGTTCAGATGCGCGAGCTGGCCACCCATCTGGTGGAACATCCCTGCCACGACCGCATTATTGCGCTTCGAATCGGCGGCAACGATCTTATGAACGTTGTGTCGCTTCGCCGTCACCGGGACCTGACGCTGTATGACAGCCCGATGGGCTACGTCATCAAAATGCTCGTTTCGGTCTTCGGCCCGCGTGATTTTGCCCTGACCGCGCCCGTATGTGAGCATATTGACGATCATGCCGTTATGGCCAGAGAGCTGGCTCTTGATATGGCACATGGGCTTGTTGGGAAAACGGCCATTCACCCGGGTCAGATAGAGGTCATTCAAAACGCGCTGATGGTCACTCAGGGTGAGCATTCTGACGCTCTGCGGATCCTGAACTCTACCCAGGCCGTGTTTAAGTCGCAGGGAGCAATGTGTGAACCCGCCACACATCGCCGCTGGGCGGCTGGCATTCTGGACAGAGCTCGTTTTTATGGGTTACAGAACGAGCAAAGCGCTGATGGAATCAGATTACTTACCGTGACCCAGCATCATTAAGGAAATCATAATGGGGTTCAGGTTCAGAAAGTCGATCAACATTATTCCTGGCGTTCGCCTCAACCTGAGTAACGGTGCACCGAGCCTCAGTGTCGGGCCGAGAGGTGCTTCCGTTTCTTTTGGAAGCCGGGGGACCTATGCCAATCTGGGCTTGCCCGGTACCGGGCTGAGTTACCGTACCCGGCTTGACCGGGCCGCGCGTTCCGGAGGTGGGAACCGGACGGCAACCGACCCGGGGCTCAGACAGGCGCTTGAGCAGGAAGCCGCTGAACTCATGTCAGCGGTGACCGCAATCCGTAATATTCACGAGCTCACACCGGATCCAAAAACAGGCATCAGCTGGGCAGAGCTGGAGGCAGTATACCTGCATAACAGAACGTCGCCTTTTCAGGTTCCGGCACCGGTACGTCCAGAAAAGCCAGACTACCTTGCATTGCCGGAAAAGCCTGCCGAGAGCGAAGGCATTAGTTTTCTGGGTAAATGGTTTGAATCGGAATCAGCTAAAGCTGAGCGCCACGCCGAAAATCTTCGCCGGTGGCAGCAGGAGCTGATTGATGTGGAGCGTGAGAATACCCTTCGACAGCACCGGTACCAGCAACAACGGACGGCCTGGGCCGAACAGTATGCAAACTGGAAGTTTGAAGCTGAAGAACATGAAAAACGGCTCGCCACGGCTCAGGCAGATGCCCGGCAGCAGTTCCGGACAGACGCCGCGTTTTTCGAATCATACCTGGCGGGTGTGCTGGCAGAAACTGAATGGCCGCGTGAAACGCTTGTTGCATTTGAAGTAAAGCCGGAGCTATCAGCAGTCCTGCTGGACGTTGATTTAGCTGAGATTGAAGATTTCCCTGATAAGATTTACGGCGTTAATGCCCGGGGCACGGAGCTGACGGAAAAAGCCATGACGCAAAAAGCCGTACGCGAAAACTATGCCCGCCACGTCCATGGCTGCTTGTTCCGCCTGGTCGGTATCGTTTTACATACGCTACCTGTCGACAACGTGATTGTGTCAGGCTTTACGCAACGGGTCAGTAAGCGGACCGGCTATCTGGAGGATGAGTATATCCTGTCCTGCAAATGCACTCGCAGCCAGATGTCGTCAGTAAATTTTGCAGGCATAGAACACATTGATCCGGTTGAAGCGTTAGGCGATCACCCTGTTATTCGAAAGATGAGCAGTACCTTCATTTTTCAGCCTATTGAACCACTAACCCTTTAAGCAGGCTAAATCTTACGATGCAATTAAATACCAGACAGGCCCGGATTTTTAAGCTTGCCAACTTACTGGGCACCGGCAAGCCCGTTTCCGCTGCCGACATTATAACCAGTCTGGAATGCTCAGAGCCGACATTAACCCGGGCCCTCAAAGAGCTACGCGAGTCATATTCTGCGGAGATCAAATACAGCAAGGCAGGTCATTCCTACCATCTCGTTAATCCGGGCCAGCTGGATAAAAAGACCCTTCGCCGGATGAATGAAGCGCTCGCACAGAATGCTGAACTGAAAACCGGTGAGTCTACAGGGAAGGTCGTACTCGATAAGGATAAAAAAACAGCCGTGTCATTATCGCTACGCATGCGGATCTTAAGAAAAATTGACCGTCTGGCTGCGCTGAGTGGCTCGACCCGAAGTGAAGCGGTAGAGAAGCTGGCTCTGCACTCCGTTGACGAACTGATAAAAGAATACAGCGCTAAAAAGTCCTGACGCTAAATCTCAGACCGGGGTGAAAACCCCGGTTTTGTCATATTTCACCTCTTTATTGGCGTGACGTAGTTTTGATCTATTCTCCTCCCGCAATGCCAGCAGCGCCTTACTGACTACAAAACCTGGTGTCTTGACATCCTCTTGTGCTACACATCAATCTTTGGGCGTTTTACACTCCATTCATGCAGATCTGTGATGTATGATGAATTTCATACATAAGACAGTTTATTTTTGCCCGAGTTTTTTCAGATATCTTATATTCCAGTCCGGTCTGAATTATTTTTCTGTTGATAAGAGGCCATTCACATGTCGGTAATTCAATGGTGGTTAACTTATTTCTTTAATGCCGCTTCTGAGTATTTAATCTCCACCCGACAGATGTCGTGCCGTTTTATCAAATCAACAAACCCTGGCCTCTTCCTGAAACTACTCTCCTCTTCCGATCTCTTAAGAAGGAATTACATTTGAGACGCTTACCCGTATATCTGCTACTCGACACGTCCGGCTCTATGCACGGAGAGCCTATCGAAGCGGTTAAAAATGGCGTTCAGACGCTGCTTACCACGCTGAAACAGGATCCGTATGCACTCGAAACGGCTCACGTGTCAGTGATCACCTTTGATTCTTCAGCCCGACAGGCAGTCCCCCTGACAGACCTCCTGAGTTTCCAGATGCCAGCACTAACAGCCAGCGGCACCACGTCTCTTGGCGAAGCGCTTTCCCTCAC
>Ga0209281_1000944_pt1 | contig 23712 bp, 15 predicted proteins | sample MedtruBG_FD_187514 | JGI IMG/M metagenome (GOLD analysis project Ga0209281, IMG submission 187514) | Root nodule microbial communities of legume samples collected from California, USA - Medicago truncatula BG (SPAdes) (version 2) | ecosystem: Host-associated > Plants > Roots > Nodule | place... | reverse complement strand
ATATCTTCCAGCCGCTGGTGGCTGTCGGGCAGCGCGGTGGAAATATCCACCCGGTCGCCGTGCTCCAGCCCCAGCTGCGCCATATCCTCTTCATTCATAAACAGCACATCACGACGGCCAAACACGCCGCGATAGCGGTCGTCCAGCGCGTAAATGGTGGTGTTGTACTGATCGTGACTGCGCAGGGTGATCATCCGTAAGGTGTTGTCGCCGTCGCCTTTGACGTTCTCATCCACGCCGTGGAATACCGAAAACATCGCTTTGCCGGTCGCCGTCGGCCATACGCGCTCCGTTGGCGGCAGCGGCATGCGGAAACCGCCCGGTACGCGGATACGCGCGTTGTAATCGGTGAAGCCGGGCAGGGTTCGTTCAATCAAGGTGCGGATCCGGTCGTAATCGGCGACTAACTCCGTCCACGCCACGGTGGTGTTCGTCAGCGTCGCTTTTGCCATGCCTGCGACAATCGCCGGTTCGGACAGCAGCTGCGCGGACGCCGGTTTCAGCTTGCCGGAGGAGGCGTGAACCATCGACATCGAATCTTCCACGGTAATCGACTGCTTGCCGCTTTGCTGCATATCCAGTTCGGTACGGCCCAGACACGGGAAAATAAACGTCTCTTTGGCGACCAGCAAATGGGTGCGGTTGAGCTTGGTGCCAACGTGCACGCTGAGGTCGAGTTTTTGCATCGCCGGGAACGCCTGCTCATGATCAGGCATCGCCACGGCAAAGTTGCCCCCGAGGCAAATCATCGCTTTGGCATCGCCGTCAATCATCGCCTGCGTCGCGGCTACTGCATCGTGACCGTGCTTAGACGGTGGCACAAAACCGAACACTTCTTCAATTTTCGACAGGAAGGCGGCGGTCGGTTTTTCAGTGATGCCGACCGTGCGATTGCCCTGCACGTTGGAGTGCCCGCGCAACGGACAAATGCCTGCGCCGGGTTTGCCGATATTGCCGCGCATCAGCAGTAAATCTGCAATCAAACGGACGTTGGCGGTGCCTTTGTTGTGCTGGGTGACGCCCATGCCGTAGGTAATGATAGTGGCGTTGGATTTGGCGTAGGCGATGGCGACGCTTTCCAGTTCGGCGCGCGTCAGCCCCGATTCCTGCTCGATAGATTCCCATGAGGTCGCGTGAATATCCGCAGAGAAATCGGCAAAACCTTCGGTGTGCGTGGCAATAAAATCCCCGTCCAGTATCTGACCGCGCTCGGCCTCAAGGGCAAGCAGATGCTTGGCGATGCCTTTTAACGCCGCCGCGTCGCCGCCCGCTTTGACCTGGAAATAGGTCGAGGCGATATCGGTTGAGCTGTAGGTTGCCATTTCGACTACGCTCTGCGGATCGGCAAAACGTTCCAGCGCGCGCTCGCGCAGCGGGTTAAAGACGATAATCGGCACGCCGCGACGGGCCAGTTCGTGCAGGGTGCCCATCATGCGCGGGTGGTTGGTGCCCGGATTATGGCCGATGGACAGCACCAGCTCGGTTTTCTCAAAATCATCGAGCGAGACCGTGCCTTTTCCGATGCCAATAGAACGCGGCAGACCAGTGCTGGTGGCTTCGTGGCACATATTGGAACAGTCGGGGAAATTATTGGTGCCCAGTTCACGGGCGAACAGCTGGAATAAATAAGCCGCTTCGTTCGAGGCGCGACCGGAGGTGTAAAACTCGACGTCATCCGGGGCCAGCCCGCGCAGGACTTCGCCAATGCGCGCAAAGGCGGCGTCCCATTCTACTGGGCGCAGGGTGTCGCTGGCGTTGTCGTACACCAGCGGATGCGTTAAACGGCCATAGCCTTCCAGTTCGAAATCACTTTTTGCCAGCAGGGAGGTCACGGTATTGGCCGCCAGAAACTCTGGCGTGACACGTTTGTTGGTGGCTTCCCAGGTCACGGCCTTCGCGCCGTTCTCGCAAAACTGGAAGGTGGATTTGTGTTCTTTATCCGGCCACGCGCAGCCCGGGCAGTCAAACCCGTCCGGCTGGTTGGTGCGCAGCAGCGTCGGGGGCGCGTCAAAGGTATCCATCTGCGTGCGCACGGCAATCGCCGTGGCTTTCAATGCTCCCCAGCCGCCGGCAGGCCCGTCATAGTGTCTGATCCCGGGTACTGCGCGTCGTTTGTTGTTCATATTCGCTCCTGCTGGGTGGTTTACTGGAACAATTCTACACTGCTGGCGTTAACGGTTAACGACAAAAGAGGAACAAATTGTGAGGAGAAGCAGGCACTGAAACCAACAGTGACGCTTTTTATTGGCGACTCCGCGAAAAGGTGACGTCGCCAGGGCAGTGTATTGGCAGGTCGTTATGTCTCTTTATTAGGGTTTATATCCAACATATTGAAATAAGACTTACGGAGTGTGTGGGATATTTAACGCGTAATATTGTGAAGGTTTTTATTGTGCCGCTTCGTTTATTTTGCATTAATTACCCTCTTATTTTTGGCAGGTTGCTTTTCAAGGATTATCACGTTAATAACCAAGCGAAGCGGGTATTTGAGTGTCCTTTTTTTATTTAGGGCTTCATTCTATTTGATGATTTAAGCCAGTTTATTATTGTGATTTTTTAATTTTGTATGCGCAATAACACTGCTGAAAATTAAACATTCAGATGAAAAATCAAGTTTTGTGGCGGCTTATCATGGGGCTCGGGTGCTGCTGATTAATTAAAAAAGCATTGTTGTTATCTATTTAGCAATAACCCTCAGGCGGGTGATACGGAGAAACCGATGAGAATGCCGGTATAACAAAGATAATATATTGTCAATGCGACAACCGTTTGAGTCAGCCCCGTAATCCCACGCTTATCCGTTGATGATTGAATCATCTGCTATATTTTCGTAAACCGTGTTTCTTTCTGATGAAAATCCTTTCGTCGGGTTTTTGCTGGCATTTATCTAATGGGATGTTATGTCCCTGGGTTTATTGCGGGTTCATCAAGGTATTGATTATTGGGCATTGCGGGTAACCCGTTTTTTTTGCGCTGCGTTAGGTTCAACTCAATGACCGGGGATACAGAATGTTGGCTACGTTGATCGCCGATGTCACACATGCGTTGCAGACGACTCCAGGACTGGCGATTTTTCTGGCCCTGACATTTGGCTATGGAATTGGTCAGATACGCCTCGGGCCTATTCAGCTGGGAGGTGTCTGCGGCACCCTGATCGCCGCCTTATTGATAGGTCAGCTTAATATCCCGGTTGAGTCGGGAATTAAGAATGTCTTTTTCATGTTGTTTATCTTCGCCTTAGGTTACAGCGGCGGCCCACAATTTTTTGCCAATCTGAATGCCAGAGGCCTGCAGTTGGGCATTTTTTGCCTGATTGAAGTGGTGGCAGTGCTGGCGCTGGTGTTGGCCGCGACGGTGGTGATGCATCTGGACCCCGGTACCGCGGCAGGAATGATGGCCGGGGCCGCGACCGAATCAGCCGTCGTCGGCACCGCGACGGATGCGATTTCGCGTCTCGACCTGCCCGACCACGAAATCATTCGCTTGCAGGGCAATGTCGTTACGGCATATTCCATCACCTACATCTGCGGCCTGATCACCATCGTTATCGTGACCAGCCAGCTATTCCCCCTTTTCCTGCGCGTCAATCTGCGTGAAGAAGCCGACAAACTGTGGGTGAGGATGGGCGGGCGCATTGATACCGAAGGGGTTTCTGCGCTACCTGCGGTCGTCGGGCGCGCTTACATAGTGGAGGGCGGGGCAGGTCAAACCGTCTCTTCGATCCTGGCCACGCTGGGCCAGCAAAGCAGTATTATCCGCGTTCAGCGTCGTGGCCGGCAGGTGGCGCTGTCGCCGGGCCTCAAGTTGCGCCGGGGCGATGAAGTGCTGGTGGTGGGGTATCGCGGTTCGATGATTGATATCTCGAAGATGCTGGGCAGAGAAATGCCCGATACCACCTCGCTGAGCGTCGGGCTTGATACCTACAGCGTTGTGCTTCTCGCGCCCGCGATGTTCAACCAGCCGCTTCAATCGCTGACGTTACCGCCGGGTGTGCATGTCGCCTCCATTGTGCGGGGTGATGCCACGCTCCCTTCGCTGCCCGGCACGCTGTTGCAGAAACACGATATTTTGCAGATTTACGACGCCAGCCCCGGCGGCGGTCGTACGTCAGCTCCGCAGCTGGGCGTTATCGGCAAACTGTTGCCGGACAAACTGGCCAGCAATCTCGGCATTGCCGGGCTGGCGATTGCGCTGGGCACTATTCTCGGCAGCTTCACCCTCAAAATTGGCGGGATCCCCTTCTCCGCAGGCACCGGCGGCGGCGTGCTGGTCGTCGGTCTGATCCTCGGCTGGTATCACGCCCGTCGCGCCGACCTGCATACAGTCAATTCGGATGCGCTGTCGCTGCTTAAAGATCTGGGCCTTGCCGGGTTCATTGCCGGTGTTGGCCTGTCATCCGGGCCACAGGCGCTGGCGCTGATCGAACAATATGGCTTTACCTTGCCGGTGCTTGGGGTGGCGATTGCCGTCATTCCTGCCTCGCTGTCCCTGTTGGTCGGCCATTTTTTGCTCAAGCTCAGCCCGCCCGTGTTATTGGGTGCTATCGCGGGGCAGCAGTGCAGTACACCCGCATTGAGTGCAATTCAGAACGCGTGCGGAAACTCCACGCCGCTGCTGGGTTACACCATCACCTACGCAATTTCCAACGTCGTGCTCCCATTGATGGGGCCGTTGATTGTCGGGCTGGCGAGTTCATTCCAACCCTTATAGCTGTCAGGACTTTTCATCCATGTAACTGAGGTTAACCCATGAACTGGTTGCACGATTTGTTTCAAAAGTCTCCCGAGATCGCACTGTTTTTCTCGATTGCTGCCGGGTATTACATCGGCAAGATTAAATTTGGGAAGTTTCAGTTAGGTGGGGTAGCAGGCTCGTTACTGGTGGCCGTGATAGTCAGCCAGGTCGGGGTTCAGATCGATCCCGAAGTGAAATCCGTGATGTTTGCCCTGTTCATTTATGCCGTCGGGTATGAGAGCGGGCCAGATTTCTTCCGCTCGCTGGGCAAGCAGTCCGTCAAAGAAATTATTCTCGCGATGGTACTTTCCGTGACCGCCCTGGCCACCGTGGTGCTGTTGGCACGCTGGTTTGATCTGGATAAAGGTCTGGCCGCAGGGGTTGCCGCGGGAGCGCTGACCCAGTCGGCGATCATCGGTACGGCGGGTGACGCAATCACCAAACTGGGCCTCGGGGCGGATGAGGTTCAGCGCCTGCAAGGTAACGTAGCCATTGGTTACGCCGTGACTTACGTGTTCGGGTCATTCGGCGCGATTTTAGTGTGTGTGAATTTGCTGCCGAAATTTATGGGCCGAAGCATTAAAGATGATGCCCTGAAGGCCGAGAACGAGATTCAGGCCGGGGCGAACGTCTTTGGGCCGGGCCAGGAAGCGGCAGCTCCCGATTTAGTGGGCAGGATTTTCAAGCTGCCTGCCGGGATCGCGACCAGCGTGCAGGCCCTCGAAAACAACACCGAAGTGCCTATCACCATTGAGCGAGTTAAGCGCGACAAACAAATTCTCGAGCCGAGCCCGGACATGCAGTTACTGCCTGGCGATATCGTGCTGGTGGTGGGGCGTCGTAACGCGGTGGTCTCCGTTGCCGATAAATTAGGCAAGGAGATGCACGACGAAGAAGGCATGGAATTGACCATGCAGCGCCGGGATGTGGTGATCACCAATAAGACGCTCGACAAACGGGCGTTTGGCGATATCCGGGCGAAAGTGGCACACGATGTGCGTCACGGGGTGTATGTCTCGCAGATTTCGCGTCAGGGTAAAATTCTGCCGCTGGAGCCGGATACTGAGCTGGCGTTGGGCGATATGGTCACCGTGTTTGGCGCGGAGAATGACGTTAAACGCGTGGTAGACCTGGTCGGCCATGCCATTGTGCCGAGCGCCAAAACTGACTTCGTGTATATGGGCGCAGGCCTGGTGGTCGGGTTGCTGGTCGGGATGCTGACCGCGAAAATCGGTTCTATTCCGTTAACCCTCGGTAGCGGCGGCGGGGCATTGCTGTCTGGCTTGCTGTTCGGCTGGTTCCGTTCTCGTCGTCAGTCGTTCGGCTACATGCCGTCGGGCGCGGTACAAATTCTAAAAGATCTGGGCCTGGCGGCCTTCGTGGTGGTGGTGGGGATTTCTTCCGGCCTGCAGGCGGTGCAAACCGTCGAAAGCCAGGGTCTGAAAATCCTCATCATCGGCGTGGTGGTGACGATCCTGCCGTTGATTCTCACCATGTTATTTGGCCGCTATGTCCTTCGCTACGATAACACCGCCATTTTCGCCGGGGCGCTGAGCGGTACGCGCAGTGCTAACCCTGCCTTCGGTGAAATTCTCGATAAAGCTGAAAACTCAGTCCCAACCGTTCCCTTTGCCATCACGTACGCCCTCGCCAACGTCTTTTTGACGCTGCTGGGGCCGCTGGTCGTGGCATTGGTTTAATGCAGTTTCGTCAAAATGGTCGCCAGCCCTGAGCAGCGCGGGCTGGCAGGTTAATCTGTCAATGATTCAGGAGTAGTGACATGGATTTTAGCGATTCGGAAAAACTCGCGCTATTAAGCCCTTTTGAACTGAAAGATGCACTGATGCAGCGTGCCGTTCAAAGCAATCAGTTGATGTTAAACGCAGGCCGTGGGAACCCGAACTTCCTCGCCACCACCCCACGCCATGGCTTCTTCCAGTTTGGCCTGTTTGCGATGACAGAAGCCGAACGTTCTTACCGTTACATGGAACATGTTGGCGGATTCCCTAAGCGCGAAGGGATCGAAGCACGCTTCGAACTGTTTGCCAAACAGCATGAATCGGTTCCTGGGGTACGCTTTATTGAGTCCGCCGTGTCGTATATTCGCGACCAGATGGGGCTCAACGCGGGCGATTTTATCTACGAGATGTGTGAAGCGATTCTGGGCTGTAACTACCCGGTGCCGGACCGCATGCTGACGATGAGTGAAGAGATTGTTGGTAAGTACATCCACAAAGAAATGATTGGTAATTATCCTTTCGTTGGCAAATTCGACATGTATGCGCTGGAAGGCGGTACGGCGGCGATGACCTATCTGTTCGCCAGCCTGAAATCGAACCATGTCATCAATGAGGGCGATACCATTGCGCTCGGGATGCCGATCTTCACGCCATACATCGAGATCCCTGAGCTGAGTGACTACAACCTCAAAACGATTCATATCGACGCGCCGCAGTCGAACAACTGGCAGTACACGCGCGAAGAGCTGGATAAGTTGCTGGATCCGAAGGTGAAAGCCTTCTTCCTGGTGAACCCGAGCAACCCGCCATCGGTTAAAATTGATGACGATTCGCTGCGTTATATCGCCGAGATCGTGAAAAAACGTCCAGACCTGATCATCCTGACGGACGATGTTTACGCCACCTTTGCCGATAACTTCGTTTCGCTGTTTGCGATTTGCCCTTACAACACCATCCTGGTGTACTCCTTCTCCAAGTACTTCGGCGCAACGGGCTGGCGTATGGGGATTGTGGCGACCCACGAAAACAATATCATTGATGCGACGATTGCGGCGTTGCCAGAAGCCAAACAGAAGCAGCTGGATAAACGCTATTCCTCCATCACCACCACGCCACGCAGTCTCAAGTTTATCGACCGTCTGGTGGCGGACAGCCGTACCGTCGCGCTGAACCATACCGCCGGGCTATCAACGCCAATCCAGGCGCAGATGACGCTGTTCTCGCTCTTCTGCCTGATGGATGAGCCGGATGCGTATAAAGCAGAAATGAAACGTATCGTATTGCGCCGTAAAGAAGCGCTTTACCGTGAGCTGGGTCTGCCAATGCCGTATGACGCCAACTCGGTACGTTATTACCACCTGCTGGATCTGCAAGAGCTGGCTGAAGAAATGTACGGGAAAGAGTTTACCCAGTGGATGATGAGCCAGATGAAACCGAACCAGGCGTTGTTCCGCCTGGCCGAGGAGACGGGTGTCATTCTGCTGCCAGGCAAAGGGTTCGGCACCACCGACCCGTCGTGGCGCGTTTCGCTGGCCAACCTGAATGAATATGACTATGCCAATATCGGTAAAGCGATACGCAGACTGGCAGAAGAATCGTATCAAAACTTTGTTCAGGCGACCGGGGCGAAGGTAACGACGCCAGCGGCCAAAGCCGTCAAAACGATTGAGAAAGCCGCAGTCAAAGCGAAAGGCAAAAAGAAGTAATCGAGTAGGGTAGTTCGCATGGAATAACAGGCAGTGTCCTTTGGAGCACTGCCTTTTTTATGGCGTAGTGATGTAACAGCGCTCGTGGCAGGGAGTCACTTTATCTTCCGGGGCTTTGCAGCCTTGATACAAAGGCGATGCTGCACATGATGACACACGCCGCCAACAAGACCATGCTCTGCAGACCGACGACCGCTAACACTTGCCCTCCGGCAAGAGCGCCGGTGCCTATCGCTGCATTGAAAATGGCGACGTAAATGGCTGACGCGGGCTGCGCGGCATTTCCCGCAGTACGTAATAACCATGTCTGCAACCCAACGAACACAATTGCGATACCCCCGCCCCATATTGCGAGTAACATTCCTGTGAACCAGAGAGGAAGTGACGCAAAGCTCTCCATACCCAGCACCCCAAGCGAAACGGCACTGAGGAACAGTGACGTCAAAATCAGGACTTTGATATGCCGGTCAATTAACTTACCGGCAATGATATTTCCCATCAGCCCGGACAGACCTGAAATCAGCAACAGGCCAGAGATGGACGCCATCGGGACACCCCGGGTTTTAGTCAGCAGGGGTTCGAGGTAAGTAAAGGCCGCAAAGTGGGCTGAAATAATGCAGGCGGTTGCAGCATACAGAGCAAGGAGCACGGGGTTTTTAATGATGCTGCGGTAAACACCCAGCCTCATTTGCTGAGGCGCCGCCAGGGTGGGCAGCGTCCAGAATAAAGCGCAGGCGGTGGCCAATGACAACAGTGAAATCGCGGTAAACGCATGGCGCCATCCCGCCATGCCTGCAATAAAGCTGGACAGCGGCACACCCAAAACGCTGGCGGCCGAAACGCCGCCAAAAATGATCGAGGTGGCTAATCCGAGTTGGCCTATCGGAACAAGCTGTGCGGCCACTGTGCCAATTAATGCCCAGAAAGCACCGTGTGCCAGTGCGCCTGCCATACGCGCAGTCATAAATGCGTTCATAGTGTGAGACTGCGTCGCGAGCAGGCAGGAGAGTGCCAGGATCAGCATCAGAGCAACAAGCAGGGCTTTCCGGGAGATTCGCGCTGGCATGGCGCCAGAAAGAAACGCGGCCAGAGCGGCAACCCAACCGTAAGCGGTCACCACAAGGCCCGCACCCGATTCAGTCTGATTCAGATCTTTCGCTAGCATGCTGAGCATGCCAACAGGTGCAAGTTCGCTGGTCACAATCGTAAATGCACTGATTCCAAGCGCTATTACTGCCAACCAGGCGCGAGCTGGTACCGGACTTACCTGTAAAAGGGTGTCGTTCATGTCATAAGTACTCTTAAAGATACTGGGAAAAATTTGAGAAGAATATTTCGTGGGCCGGGTTCAGATTTGCACGCTTTTCATACCTTCAAGCGTGGAACGTCCTCTGGCAACCGGAAGGGCAGGTAAAGCGATAGTGTGTTTGCATGTATATCTCCTTGTGTGGACTGCAGTATCATCCGACTAAATAAGATAAAACAGACCTGAAAACGGAGAGCCGTTTTCCATATATGGAAAATCATGAAAGCAGACTTTAACTGGGACGACGTGCGGATATTTTTGGCAATCGCCCGCGTCGGTACGCTGAGTGGCGCCGCAGAAACCCTGGGTATGGGCATTGCTACCCTCTCACGGAAGTTGGATCGCTTTGAGAAATCGCTGGGAATGCCGCTGTTCAGCCGGCATCAGAACGGCTATCGGCTCACGGATGATGGCGAGGCGCTTCTGGAGCGAGCGGAGGCACTTGAGTATGCGGGGCTTGCATTAGGTGAGTCAGCAAAACTGCAGGGTAACGTTGCCGGGGTTGTCCGTCTGGCGACATCGGACAACCTGGCCACGCATTTTATTCTGCCTTCGATGAAGGGCATGCTGGAAAAATATCCCGACTTACGAGTAGAAGTCCTCAGCGGTGTGCAGTCAGTCAATCTGCATCGGCGGGACGCAGATTTGGCAATACGTATGGTCAAACCTGAAAGCGGAAATCTGACGCTGAAGTGGCTCGGAACGGTGGGGTTTGGATTATACGGCGCCGATGAATATCTAAAAATGTCGGAGAATGGGCTCCCCGGATTATCGTTTAATCACGCTCAATATGTGGGCTGGTCCGAATCTCACCAACACTTGCCTGCCGCACAATGGGTAACACGCACGCTTCGCGGCAGGCCATGTCGAGTGGAGGCAAACTCTCTCGCAACACATTTAGCGGCAGTGTCAGCAGGCCTTGGTTTGGGCGTTTTGCCACACTTTATGGCCAGGAGAAACGGCCTGTATTGCGTTAATCCAGAGATCTGTGATCAGACATTATGGTTGGTTATGCACTCTGACTTAGCCAGTTCACGGCGAGTCAGAGTGGTCGCAGATCATTTGATTGCGTTATTTGATGAGGTTAAAGATCAACTGACGCTGCCATGATCATTTTATGACGACTTCCAGCCTCTGCTTGAATGACAGAACGCTTAGCTTTCAAGTGCCGCGAGGATGACGGTTTCCATTTTCTCTGGGGTGGTGAACGGTGCAAAACGCTTAAGCGGTTTGCCGTCGCGTCCGATCAGGAATTTAGTGAAGTTCCATTTGATCCGTCCGCCCAGCACGCCGGGCAATTCCGCTTTCAGGTAACGAAACACCGGGTGTGATGCGGGGCCGTTGACCTCCACTTTCTCGAACATCGGGAAGCTTACGCCGTAGTTGATGAGGCAAGTCTGGGCGATGTCGTCGGCGTCGCCGGGTTCCTGTTTGCCGAACTGGTTGCAGGGGAAGCCAAGTACCACCAGACCCTGAGCGGCGTACTTCTTGTAGAGTGTTTCGAGGCCGGCGTATTGTGGCGTGAATCCACAATGGCTGGCGGTATTCACCACCAGAACCAGCTTGCCCTCATAGTCAGCCATGGAGACAGGCTCTCCACGCAGGCTGGTGGCAGAAAGTTGATGAAAAGGGGTCATGTTGGCGTCCTCAACGCGGATTCAGGTTGTCGTCGATATTGCCACTCAGCGCTTTACTCGACGGCGAGGCTCAACCTTACCTCTATGCCCGCTAAAACGGCCATAAAAAAATCCCCGCCGAAGCGTGGATTTTCTTGGGATACTGCGAAAGCCAGAGCTTAGACGTTGAACCGTGATTAGTTCTTTATTCTTTTGATTTAATGTATTTTTATTTAATTTTTAATAATTCGTACTCATTTATGTACTCACTTTATCAAAAGCAGCAATTTAGGAAGTATGGCATTCACTTTTGACCGAAAACTGGTCAAAAAATCCATGCGTTGGTGATCAATGGTGTCTATTACACCGTTATTCCCAAACCACCTCAGTTGCGAGATAGTTATGTATTACTGAGCGGACTGTCAGTATGCCTTGTTGAAATACCACGTATCGATAGATGTCATCTTGAACATTAACCCAACCATCATCTAAGTCTTGACCTGTCATGACACGAGTCATCATTCTACTTCCAACTTCTGGCCAGCCAGCAAAGGGTCCACCAGCTTCTTCGAAGTCGTTACGTTGGTTTTGATTCATAGACATCAGCGGAACGGCACTTACAGAGACTGGATCGTCCAACATTGGCTCTCCGTACTCGTAGAAAGCATGTCCTCTGGCATTTTTCAAAATAACCCGATGTATGCGTTCTATTTCAGGTAGCCAAAGAATCTGCTGTCTGCCATATTCATCCACTGTAATCTGCTTAGCTGCCTGTAGTCGAGCAGCCAGGGATGGGTTACGTGTAAGTGCCCTCCCGATTTTTGGATTTCTCTGCGCTGAAGGGTCTGTGCTTCCTGCCTCCACACAACTCAGAAAAGTAACGAAGTACTCTTCATCCAATGAGAAGCCGGTATTACATTCCTTGCATACTTCGACTTGTGGTACATGGGGCGGCAGAGGTCTTTCTAGTAACCCTTTTGTCGGGACGTGATCTCTGTTGGTATGACGGTCAATAATGGGTGAACCGCAATGGATACACCAGGCTTTGTGCCGATCATCGGTAAAATGATCTATTTTTTCCATACATCCTCTCTAAATGTCATATTGCTGTTGCTTTTTTGTTCTGTAAGCCACGCAGTTTCAACGATTAAAAAGTTACTGATGCATAAACCAGCCATCCCATATACATAGAAACTAGTATCAATCCTGTTGTTAGTCTCAGTAAAGAGTGTTTGGTGCTTTTAATATCATATAGATAACACGGATCACACGATTTTCTGCTAGTAACATTAACTGGGGGTATCTGATACAAATGTTGCGTATAATGCTGGCATCAAAACTTGAAAAGTCTGAGTAAGATTAAATTGAAAGCTATTGATTTATTTGCTGGTGCGGGAGGTTTTTCGCTAGCAGCCTTTGAGGTTGGCATTGATGTTCAAGCTGCAATTGAACTCGATAAGCAAGCCTCTGATACTTATTACCACAACCTTGTTGAGAAGCTTGGCGCACAAACTCAGGTGTTCTCCCAAGACATCAATGATGTTGATATTGGCTCTATGATGAAGTTTCAGGGCATCAAGCAGGGGCAGCTTGACATTTTGCTTGGTGGTCCGCCATGTCAAGGGTTTTCATCACATCGTATTAACGATGCAGGAAAAGATGACCCAAGAAATGCTCTATTGATACGTTACTTTGACTTCGTTAAGAATCTAAGACCAAAAGTATTTCTGGTTGAAAATGTGCCGGGCCTCCTTTGGCCTCGCCATGCAGAGTATTTGAACAATTTTATCGCTCTCACGAGAGCACATGACTACCACATCGTTGGGGATCAACCCTTCATTCTCAATGCGAGAGATTATGGTGTTCCACAGAGCCGTAAGCGTGCTTTCATACTTGCAGTAAGAAAAGATATATGCACCGATGGTTTTGAATGGCCTCCAAAAGCGACTCATACCAAATCGGGTCCAAGAGTGTGGTCAACATCTTCAACTGTGTTTGAACGTCCTCCTCAATCAGTATTAATTGAGCTGAAAGATAGGCTTATTGAGAAATTTGACTTCACAGTGGAAGATGCTGAAACCTGCATTAAGGCGTTAATGTGGGGCAAACCCGTAGCTTCCAATGATCCATGTCATGTCCATATGATGCATTCTCCTGAACTGACAGCTCTTTTTGAAAACACCCCTCTCTTGGGGGATAGAACTGAATCAGGAAGGATATTGGATTGCCATAAAAATTACAGTGGGCATCTGGATGTGTATGGAAGAATCTATCCCCATATACCATCGAATACTGTTACTACGGGTTGTAATAACCCTTCGAAAGGCCGTTTTGTTCATCCGTGGCTACCACAGGGGATTTCTCTTAGGCATGCAGCACGGTTACAGACATTTCCTGATGATTATGCTTTTTTGGGGGGATCAATGTCTGTTGCTAAACAAATTGGAAATGCTGTCCCTGTGGAACTTGGTAAAGTGCTGCTGGGATCAATAATGAAACTACTATCAACGCAGCCTTCCCATGAGGTTGAAGATAATGCCAGGGAAGTAGATTATGGTAAGGAATGTACAAAATGACGCAACATGTTACGTTTCAGACTAGAGCAAGGACGATTGACCATCTAGGGCGAGAACAGATAGCTGACTGTCCGACAGCTATATCGGAGCTTTGGAAGAACGCTTATGATGCTTATGCCAGACAAGTAAGTCTTCATATCTTTGATGGGGATATGAAGATTTCGGCCGTTGTTGATGATGGCCACGGTATGAATCGTAATGAATTTGAATCTAAATGGCTCATTGTTGGGACGGAATCAAAAACTAATGGTTTCTCTATTCCTGAATTTGATCGAGATGGTTTACCAGAACGTCCAAAGCAAGGTCAGAAAGGAATTGGTCGCTTGTCATCGGCAGCTTTGGGACCACTGTTATTACTCATCTCCAAACGAAAAAACAGTGATTATGTTGCTGCCCTTATAGATTGGCGGTTGTTTGAAAACCCATTCTTATTTTTGAATGATGTTCTAATCCCTGTCAGCGAATTTAACCATAAAAATGATCTATCAGAGGTACTTCCACAGCTATTTGACCAGATGATGGGGAATATATGGGGTAGCTCAGATGATCCTGCGCGCACAAAACGGATCGCGGATGCTTGGAATGCTTTTAGCAAACAAGAAACTGAAGATGGATTAGAAGTTACTACTCAAGAAAAAATCGAAGAAACACTGATACAAGACGTATTCAAAGATGAGCATTTCAGCAAATGGGCAGTATGGTCGGGCGATTCGGCCCATGGAACAGCCATGTTTATCGCTGATGTTCAATATGACATCTATATCCAGTTATCAAATACCGAGCCTAATCAAGCTGACGACACAGAGAAAAGTACTCGTGAGAGATTTTTCCAAACGCTTTCAAATTTCACTGACCCCTTTTCCCGTAATGATGAACCTACAATAGATAATTTTTCATACAATGTTACGGGTTGGATTAATAATACTCCAAGAGTTATTATTGGAGAAAATAGAGAATTTGATCTAAGAAACCTTGAAGATTTGGAACATATCATTGAGGGGGAAGTTGATTCTGATGGATATTTTAAGGGACGGGTTAAGGTTTTTGGAGAGTGGATTGAAGAATATACTATTAAGCCAAAGCAAGTCTATAAAACACGAAAAGATAGTGCCTTTGGTCCTTTTCATATACGAATTGGAGCTTTTGAACGAATCTATAACAGTTCTTCACTAAATGAAGCTCAACACGCGAATTTTATAGAACAATCAGATAAATATGGTGGTCTCAGAGTATATCGTGATGGGCTGCGAGTTATGCCATATGGAAGGGCTGATAGTGATTATTTTTCAATAGAAGAGCGCCGTTCTAAGAATGCTGGCCGATACTTTTGGTCGAATCGACGCATGTTTGGGCGTATCGCTATAACTCGCGAAAATAATCCTAATTTAAAGGATAAAGCGGGCCGAGAAGGATTTATTGAGAACCGCGCGTCTAAACTTTTTCGTGAAATTGTTGAAAAGATTCTTCTGGATTCTGCTGACAAACACTTTGGTAGGCTTGCAAAAGAGCGACAAAGCACAATTGATGATCTCAGAGAAAAGAAAGCTCAGTTAAAGGCTGATGAGGATAGGAGTAAATTACTTAACAAGGAACGCACACGTATACGGATGTCAATAAAACGTAACATGGCATCTCTAGTAAACCTTGTAACCACATTATCTGAATTTAAAGATAATCTGGCAGGTAGATTGAGTTTAGATTCAATTGATGATCTACAAGCGCTTAAGAAAACTACCGATGAATTTATTGAGATAATTCAGAGTTATTCATTGAGTCCTATACCTACAAATCTTGGTCGTTTGGAAGAGGATTATCGGGCTTATAGGAAAGAGGAATTACTGTGCAAAGAGATGATCAAGGATCTCTCATATGCAATAAACAAAGCTATTGCGGATTCTACACAAAAAAGTGACTACGAAAAAGCACATGAAGTTTATCGTAGTAAACTGGCAAGTATCAATAATAGCATCACAAGATATGCTGCCCGCGGTAAAGAAATGCTTGTCAAGCAGCAAATTGAACTCGAAGAGTTAATTAAAAATTGCCGAGAGCAATATAAACTTGTTATGGAAGAAAGTCTTGAGGACTTAGACCTTGCGAGAGTATCATTGCCAGCAGTGCTTGAGAAATTAGATTCCGAACAAGAGAAAATTGAAATAGAGAATGCTCAAAAATTATCTCCATATGTTACAGCACTTGAGCGTATTAATGAACAGATTGATCTGGAAGGTCTCGCCATCCACAGCATGAATGAGTCCGTTCGTTATAGAGAGGAATTAGCTCGGTTGCATTCGCTGGCGCAGCTCGGAATTACAGTCGAAATTATCGGTCATGAACTTGATGGATTAGATCAAGAGCTTACCTATGCATTGAAAGTGATAAAAGATGATCAGTTGACTCCTACCCAAGAGAAAAACATCGATGTAGCATTAAATTGCCATAACTCATTAATCGATAAGCTTAAATTTCTTTCTCCTCTAAAATTATCCGGGAAGAAAGAGATTCAGAAGATTACAGGTTTAGGTATAGAGGAATATATTACAGGGTATTTTTCTAAACAACTCTCGAACGCAGATATAAAGCTTTCATGCACTCCTGAATTCAGAAATATATCGATTATGGATTTGCAGTCACGAATCTTTCCAGTATTTATAAATATAATAAATAATTCTATATATTGGGTGCAGAGGCTCGAAGGCAATAATAAAGAGATATTATTATCATTTAGGGATAATGAAGTATATATAAGTGATGATGGCCCTGGCGTAGATGTTGATGATCTCGGAAGTCTCTTCACACTGTTTTTCACCCGCAAGCAAAAAGGTGGAAGAGGTGTAGGGCTTTATCTATGTAAACAAAACCTGATGGCTGGCGGACATAGTATCCGTTATGAGGTTCGAGATACTTTTAAAAAACTTAGCGGTGCAAATTTTGCGATTGCATTTAAAGGATTAATCAATGACTGACATGACAACGACTTATCCTGAGCTCATAAACGAAGCTTTTATAAAACCTATCCGTAACGTCACAGTTATTGATGATGAATATCCTACTCTTATATCACTGATTGAGTCGCAAGGCCAAGCTATTAATGGTGATGCTGAGACTATTGCATTAAGAAATGCTAATACAGAACGTCTTAAAAAAATCATTAATATGTGTCATTCCGATTATAAGTGGAGTATAGATGTTTTTAACGGTGAATCACCAAATTTCGGAGGGGAGGTAGATATACCACCTCATATTCATCACAGCGATTTGATCGTATTAGATTACCATTTAGATGGTGATGCTTCGGCAGATAATGGTGCGCGTGCGCGTAAAATCATCCAATCGCTTGATCGAAACAATCACTATAATATAACCTTGGTGCATACAAAAGGGTATGAGGACGACATTAAGGACGTTTTCATTGAGGTTTTGAAGGATTTTATGCGGGTTGACTCTTCCCATATTCTCATTCCTTCAGACGATAAAGTTGAAGAAATGAACATCTGGTTAGATTCTCATGATGATGGTAGAGACTATCAATGGATTAACTCAGACATAAATCTACTTGAAGTCTTAAAAATATACTGTTCAGTAACTCCGGATAAATGTATTAATCCAAACAAACCAGAACATCCACTTCATGCTTTTGTGCCTGAGATAAATGATGTGGCACAAGAGTCAGGCTTAGATTGTGTCGATCTTATGAAATGGCGATTTCATGATATCCTGAAGCAAAATGAAATAGAGTTTGAGAAAAATGCCAGAGATGACTTAAGATGGTATTGGGGGAATGATACTAATTTTATTAGTACAGGAAAGACTTTCATTTCAGTTATTAGAAAGAGTGCGGATAGTCCTAAAGACGAACTCATAGGTGCACTTAACATTGCCTTAACTAAACACAATGCATCACCGATGCATCTCTTGATGGCGAAAATGCGCTATGAGATGGATGAAAATGGCATTGAGCAAGCATCAAGAATCATCAGCAACAAATATGCCCAAGCTGGGTGGCTTTACAACCTTCTTAAAAATGCTGGTGATGATTCAGCTCACGATAAGGCGATTAATTTGCATTGGGAGCAGTTGGCAACAGCTTCACGATTAGTTCTTCGCGATTTTTCTAAAAAAATAATGACAGTAGCTGAGAATGACTGTCCTGCGAATGAGAAGGGGTTTGTTCAGAAATTTTTCAAAGAATGCATGGGCGATAAAAATCTAGCCGTAGGGCATCTTAATGCTTTTTCTTGTTCTTTGCCGGTAAGTAATGACCATCTTATAACGGGTACCGTTTTAGATATTGAAGGTGAAATATGGGTATGCATTACACCAGCCTGTGATTTAGTACCCAAACAAAAGATTACTCAATGGCAATCACGCATTGGGGAGTCTCATAAGGTTTTCAAAGCAGTAAAATTTGACAGTGCGAAATTGAGCACAGCAAATAGTAATGCAAACTGTAATGAATACATTTACCTCAATATTGATGGTACACCAAAAGCTTATTGGTTGGGGAACGATAATCCAACTTGGGATACCTTTTACGCAGGAAATTTAGGACGCTATGGAGATGGACATACAGTGACGTTAACTGCTGTTCGTGAAGATGCTACAGTTGATGGTAACCCATTAACTATACGGTCATTAGCTGCTCAGGCCGTTGCAGAGTTACGTTATGAGTATGCTCTGAATCTATTGCATAAGTTTGGTTCATCGCAGACCCGCGTAGGGCTTGATTTCCAGGAGCAAAAGAGTATGTGGGCTTAACACTTGATAGAGAGCACTTCAATGAGCATAACGGGGCCTTCTTTATTATACCGTTATTGCATTCACTTAAAATGAAGATGGAAGAATGATGTACTCATCCATGTACTCATTTTTGACTGCACTGTTAAGAAGTGATATGAGACTCTATGAAATGAAAAATCCACGCAATTGCGTGGATTTTATAGATTTTTACGACTCTTGTGAGATTCAGCGAAATCTCATGAGACGACAAATTTTATTTAGACGTTGAACAGGAAGTTCATCACGTCGCCATCTTTAACGATGTAGTCTTTGCCTTCAGCGCGCATTTTACCGGCTTCTTTAGCACCTTGCTCACCCTTGAAGGTGATGAAATCTTCGAAGGCGATGGTCTGTGCGCGGATGAAGCCTTTTTCGAAGTCGGTGTGGATTTTACCCGCAGCCTGTGGGGCGGTCGCGCCGACAGGGATGGTCCACGCGCGAACTTCTTTCACGCCAGCGGTGAAGTAGGTTTGCAGGTTCAGCAGTTCGTAACCGGCGCGGATAACGCGGTTCAGACCTGGCTCTTCGATGCCCAGCTCTGCCATGAATTCGTCACGGTCAGCGTCGTCCAGTTCAGCGATGTCGGATTCGACTGCGGCGCACACGGCAACCACCACAGAACCTTCGGCGTCGGCGATTTTACGCACCTGGTCGAGGTACGGGTTGTTTTCGAAACCGTCTTCGTTGACGTTCGCAATGTACATGGTTGGCTTCAGGGTCAGGAAGCTCAGGTATTTGATGGCGGCTTTATCTTCTTCAGACAGATCCAGCGCGCGCAGCATACCGGCGTTTTCCAGTTGCGGCAGGCATTTTTCCAGTGCAGCCAGTTCAGCTTTCGCGTCTTTGTCGCCGCCTTTCGCGCGTTTTTGTACGCGATGGATTGCACGTTCGCAGGTGTCGAGGTCAGACAGCGCCAGCTCGGTATTGATAACGTCAATATCATCAGCCGGGTCGACTTTGTTATTCACGTGAATGATGTTGTCGTTTTCAAAGCAGCGTACCACGTGGCCGATCGCTTCGGTTTCACGGATGTTGGTCAGGAACTGGTTGCCCAGGCCTTCACCTTTGGACGCGCCTTTCACCAGACCGGCGATGTCGACGAATTCCATGGTGGTCGGCAGAATACGCTGCGGCTTGACGATTTCAGCCAGCGCATCCAGACGCGGATCGGGCATCGGCACGACACCGGTGTTCGGCTCGATGGTACAGAACGGGAAGTTGGCCGCTTCGATACCGGCTTTGGTGAGCGCGTTGAACAGGGTGGATTTGCCGACGTTAGGCAGGCCGACGATACCGCATTTAAATCCCATGATGTAAATCACCTTAATCTTTGGTAATCAACCTGTTACGTTGAACAGATTGCATAAAAGTAAATAACTTCGCCTATTATACACGGCGCGGGGCAAAATTGCCGCCTGCCGGGCGTTATTGTGCTTTAAAAGCGTGTAAGCGGTTGGTCGCTTTAGTCAGCCCGTCTTTCAGCCACACCTCGGTACAACGTGCCGCTTCGTCAACCGCTTCGTCTATCAGCTTCTGTTCCGACATCGGTGGTTTACCCAGAACAAAACCAACAACTTTGTTTTTATCGCCCGGATGACCGATTCCCACGCGTAAACGGTGAAAATTAGGGTTATTACCGAGTTTGCTGATGATGTCCTTCAGACCGTTATGACCGCCGTGTCCGCCGCCGAGTTTGAACTTCGCCACGCCGGGTGGCAGGTCCAGTTCGTCATGGGCGACCAGAATTTCGTCCGGGGCGATGCGGAAAAAGGTCGCCATCGCGGCAACGGATTTACCGCTGAGGTTCATGAAGGTAGTCGGCACCAGCAGGCGCACATCTTCACCCGCTAAGTTGATGCGCGAGGTATAACCAAAGAATTTGCTTTCTTCGCGCAGCGGCGCGCGGCAGCGGTCGGCCAGTAAATCCACATACCAGGCCCCGGCGTTATGACGGGTAGCGGCATATTCAGCCCCTGGATTGGCAAGGCCGACAATCAGTTTAATCGTCACGTTTTTATTCCTGAGTGCGTCGATATCTGGCGCGTAGTGTACTGTAATCGCTGCGGGAGACAAAATTCTGCAAGCCAGACGGGGTGAGGGGAATCGTTGCGGTGCTGAACCATTAGAAATTTATATAGTTCAGGCTGTTATTTGTAAAGTTATGTTGCCCAGATGTTCGTAATTGTGATCGCAAACGCACTAACCGGCAAAAGTGTTGTCTATACTTTACACACAAGGACCAGGGATATTCCCTGTCAACCCAAAGTTCCGGAGGTGACATATGAAACGCAGAAACGCTTCGCGACTCGGTAACGTGCTCATGGGTTTAGGGTTAACTGTCATGGTCGTCGGGGTCGGTTACTCTATTTTAAACCAGCTTCCGCAACTTGACCTGCCGCAGTACTTTGCGCACGGCGCAGTGCTCAGCATCTTCCTCGGCGCAGTCCTTTGGCTGGCGGGGGCTCGCGTTAGCGGCCACGAGCAAGTGAGCGACAGATATTGGTGGGTGCGCCACTATGATAAACGCTGTCGTCGGGACAGCCATCGCCACAGCTAAACGTCTTATTCAGCAAAGCGGCTCCCACGGGAGCCGCTTTCATTTTAACGGGAAGATCAGCGTGCGGCGGGCCGGGTAAACATCCGCACCGGGCTGCCGTGATAGATGACTTCATGCTGGAACTGAAAACCAAAACGTTCAGCGAGATGCACGGAACGTTGATTCTCTTCATCAATGATGCAGCACAGTGGCCCACCGAGTTCGCGGTCTGCCCATTGCAGCATTGCCTCTAACGCTTCTTTGGCATAGCCCATGCCGTGCACCGCCGGGATAAGCGCCCAGCCCGCTTCCGGGCAGTCCAGCGCCGGGGTCAGATTACGCTTCGCTTCTTGCAAGCCAAACGAACCGATATAGCGTCCGCTTTGTTTCTCAAACGCCGCCCAGTAACCGTAACCCAATACCTGCCAGTGGCCGATATAGCGCAGCAAACGGCTCCAACTGACCTCTGCACTTTGTGGTTCCCCGCCAATAAATTTCACCACTTGCGGATCGGCCCAAAAGGCCGCCAGATCGTCAAAATCATCAACAGTAAAATGGCGTAATACCAGTCGTTCGGTCTCGAGACTCGGGGCGTGAGTGAGCATAGTCTTCCTTATTGTTGGGGCGTTTGATTATCGCGTAGGTCCGCCAGAGCAGCATCGCGATCCGGATAAAACGCGAGTTTTCCTGGGATCGGCTGTACACCCGCGCGGGCCAGCGTGCGCAACGGCTGAAACTCCAGATTCGACACCCGCAGTTCGCAGCCTTCCGGCAAGCGGCTGACAAAGCGTTGAAACGCTTCCAGACCCCCGGCATCCAGCACCGGCACGGCGTCCCATTTCAGCACCACAATGCGTTTCCCCTCGATGCGGGACTGCAAATCCAGGAACACGTTTTCGGCGGCGGCGAAGAACAGAGGACCGATCACCCGAATCACCAGTACGTCATCGGGTACGGAAACATTCACCGGCGCGAGATGCGTCATTCTGGCGATTCGACGCATGAATAACAAAGACGCCAGCACGATACCGACGCTGATGGCGACCACCATATCAAACAGCACCGTGAGCGACATACAAATCAGCATCACCACGATGTCATCAATGGGCGCCCGGCGCAGCAGGTGTACGACCTTGTGCGCTTCGCTCATGTTCCACGCCACCATCAGCAGCAGGGCGGCCATTGCGGAAAGCGGCAACCAGGAGAGCAGCGGTGCCAACACCAGCAGCGCCATGATCACCAGTATCGCGTGGATCACTGCTGCCATCGGCGAGGTGGCTCCGGCGCGCACGTTGGCGGCAGAACGGGCAATGGCGGCGGTAGCGGTGATGCCGCCGAAGAATGGCGCAATCATGTTGCCCAGCCCCTGACCGATCAGCTCGTTGTTAGCCTTGTGGCGCGTGCCGGTCATGCCGTCGAGCACCACCGCGCAGAGCAGCGATTCAATCGCGCCCAGCATCGCCATCGAAAACGCGGCGGGCAGCAGCGCCTGTAGGGAATCCCAGCTCAGGGTAAAGTTGGAGTCGGGCATGTTCCACGGCAGCACCAGTTGCGGCAGAAGCTGCGGGATCCCGTTGCCTTGCGTGCCATCGCCCAGAATATAGTGGAACTGCGAGCCGATGGTCGCCACGTGTCCACCCAGCATATTGACGATACCCATCACCGCGCAGCCCGCCAGCAGCGCCGGTAAATGCCCCGGCAAACGAATGCCCAGCCGCGGCCAGAAAATCAGGATCGCCAGCGTCACGACGCCAATAGCGGCATCGCCCGGGTTTAGCGTCGGCAGGGCCATCACCAGCGCGCCCACTTTCTGCCAGTAATGTTCTGGCATGTGCGTTAACGACAGGCCGAAGAAATCTTTTATCTGCATGGTGGCGATGGTGATGCCAATCCCGGAGGTAAAGCCGAGCGTCACCGAGATCGGAATATATTCAATCAGACGACCAAACCGGGCGAGGCCGAACAGCACCAGGAAGACGCCGGAAAGTAAGGTTGCCACTAACAATCCGGCGAGGCCGAACTGTTGGGATACCGGGTAGAGGATAACCACAAATGCGGCGGTTGGGCCGGAGACGCTAAAGCGTGAGCCGCCGGTCAGGGCGATGATAATCCCGGCAACGGCCGAGGTATAAAGGCCGTACTGCGGCGCAACGCCGCTGCCAATCGCCAGCGCCATCGCCAGCGGAATGGCAATAATGCCGACGGTTATCCCGGCGATCAGATCGCGGGTAAAGCGGTTAACGGTGTATTTTTCTTTCCAGCAGGCGTCGATAAGGGCGCGAAACGGTAAGATATCTGCGAGTGTGGCTTTGTTCACAGTGGTCTTTATCCAGGAGCGCATCATTTGCTGTATGAATAGCAAACGAAGGAGGCATTAGTCATACAAATGGTTGATTAAAACAAAAAAACCCGCCGGAGCGGGTTTTTGTACCGGGCTCGATTAATGCTCGAACATGGCAGAGATAGATTCTTCGTTGCTGATACGACGAATCGCTTCGGCCAGCATTCCTGACAGGGTCAGGGTACGAACGTTTGGCAGCGCTTTGATTTCATCCGACAGCGGGATGGTATCGCAGACAATAACTTCGTCGATGACGGAGCCGCGCAGGTTACTTGCCGCATTGCCAGAGAAGATCGGGTGAGTTGCGTAAGCAAATACGCGTTTCGCACCACGTTCTTTCAGCGCTTCGGCGGCTTTGCACAGAGTGCCACCGGTGTCG